>Ga0208883_100050_pt1 | contig 148544 bp, 152 predicted proteins | sample LakWasMet43_HOW7_2_FD_183881 | JGI IMG/M metagenome (GOLD analysis project Ga0208883, IMG submission 183881) | Freshwater sediment methanotrophic microbial communities from Lake Washington under simulated oxygen tension - Sediment Metagenome... | ecosystem: Environmental > Aquatic > Freshwater...
GGACTATTATACAGATCCAGTTCAGCGTGTCAACATTTATTTTCAACGTCCTTTTTAGCTACTCGGTCATCCTGACCCTCTTCCAGAACTTGTTTCCCCGGAAGAGCCGACTATTATAGCTACCTGATACTAACTGTCAAGCGAGAATTTAAAGTTCGCCTTAAATTCTCGCTAATGCTATTAATCATAAAATCTAATGCAGCATGATTAATCACAAACTTATGCAATGATTTTTACTCGCGCAAACTTTCTCTTACCCACTTGATATACCTGCCCGACAGTTGATTGCAGTTCCAACTTAACATCATCCACCTTTTCGCCATCAATTTTTACAGCCCCCTGATTGATCATTCTTATGGCTTCAGAAGTACTCGCCACCAAACCGGCATCTTTTAGTAGGTTTGTGATGCTGTAGAAATCCCCCGTTATTTTTAATTCCATTTCGGGCATGTCATCAGGTAATGCGCCGCGCTGAAATCTAGCTTCAAAATTCTCCAGTGCATTAGCAGCAGCTTCGGCACTGTGAAACCTTTCCACAATTTCCTGAGCAAGTCTTACCTTATATGTACGAGGATTCGCGCCTTGCTCACACTCATCTAGCCATATTTTGATCTCTGCCATAGGTCGAAAACTCAATAGCTCAAAGTAACGCCACATTAACTTATCTGATATCGACATTAATTTTCCAAACATGTCATCAGGGGCATCGGCTATACCTATATAGTTATTAAGCGATTTAGACATTTTCTGTACTCCATCCAACCCTTCAAGAATTGGCATGGTGATAACTACTTGCGGCTTTTGACCATAGACTTCCTGTAATTGTCTCCCAACTAATAAGTTGAATTTCTGATCAGTACCACCGAGCTCAACGTCTGCTTTCATTGCCACCGAGTCATAGCCTTGTACCAAGGGGTACAAAAATTCATGAATAGCAATCGGCTGACCGCTTTTAAAGCGCTTATTAAAATCATCTCGCTCTAACATTCTAGCCACAGTATGTTTCGCTGCAAGCTGAATCAGATCGGCAGGCGACATCGCATTCATCCAACTGGAATTAAACATCACCAGAGTTTTAGTAGGATCCAGAATTTTGAAAATCTGTTCTTCGTACGTTTTAGCGTTTTCAATAACCTGATCCCTTGTTAAGGGCTTGCGGGTAACATTTTTACCCGTTGGATCACCGATCATCCCAGTAAAATCGCCAATCAAAAACAACACCTCATGACCCAAATCTTGAAACTGCTTAAGCTTATTAATTAATACAGTATGGCCTAAATGCAAATCCGGGGCTGTTGGGTCAAAACCAGCTTTTATTCTTAAAGGCCGCCCTTCCTCAAGCTTTTTAACCAACTCTTGCTTGACCAAAACTTCGTCTACACCTCTTAACAGGTGATCTAATGCATCTTGCTGCAATTTTTTCTCCAAATTCTAAAAATTAGACTATAATCCGAAAAACAATCGAACCATATGACATATAAATACGTTAACTAGGAATTTCTACTATTATTCCTTAAAGAGTTGGCGATTTGCCATCTCTGCATCATCAATGTTTTCAAAAACCAACAAGAATCGCATGAAAAATAAACTTTATTTACCCATGCTAGTCGGGATAAGTCTTGCTCTTTCGACGACGACCGGATACGCAAAACCTGCCTCACACGCCTCAAAAAAGCATACCACAGCTTCAGTTAAGCCCGTTAAAAACAAGAAAACCATTGTTTCCAGCAAAAAAACAAGCACGACAAAGCAGCACACTCTCCACGTTGCATCAAAAAATAAGCACATAAAATTAAAACCCCACACTGTTTTAACAGTAACAAGAGCAAGCAATACCAAACACACGACCAAACAAATACCCCATCGTAAATTAGACTTATCGATATTCCCCGACCAAGAAATCGATGCTACTTACACTGTACCGTCTATCAAACCCAACACTATCTTCCAAGCCACAACAGCAACTGAAGCACCACGCCACCTCAGCAATGCGCACGGCATAATCAATTCATCTTTAGCCGCCTCGGCTCAACAAGCTGGTTTATCAGATGAATTAATTATGCAATTAACCAGTATTTTTGCTTGGGATATAGACTTTGCTACCAACCTGCACGATGGCGACCAATTTAATGTGGTTTATGAAGAAGGCAATCATAGCGGCCAGATTGTTGCTGCTGAATTTGTTAATCAAGGCCGCGTCTTCACCGCTATCAGATATAAAGATGCCGACGGCAACATGAATTACTACAGCCCTGAAGGCAGACCCATGCGTAAAGCTTTCCTAAGCGCCCCGGTCGACTTTGCGCGTATCAGTTCAGGTTTTAGTACACATCGCAAGCATCCCATTCTCAACAGGATCCGCGCCCACAAAGGAGTTGATTACGCTGCAAGAACCGGCACCCCAGTTAAAGCAACAGGCGATGGCGAAATAATTTTTCTGGGTAACAAAGGCGCTTACGGGCAAGTGATGAACATCGCCCACGGCGAACATTACGAAACTGTTTATGCGCATCTATCTGACTTTAAAGACGGCTTACAAGTTGGCGATCACGTAACTCAAGGTGAAATTATTGCCTATGTTGGTCAATCCGGACTGGCAACAGGCCCACATTTACATTATGAATTCCGTATTGATGGAGAGCATCGCAATCCGGAAAAACTTGAACTAGCCCAAGCCTTACCCTTAGACGCAAATTTGCTGGACAATTTCAAAGCTCAAACTCGTCCTCTGGTCGACCACCTGTATCAGGCCAAAGCCCAAAACATGCTTGCCAAAAACCAGTCTCGCTAACACCAGAAGATGTCCGGCTCTGATTTTTACATCGGTCTAATGTCGGGAACTAGTGTCGATGGCATTGACGCCGCACTAGTTGATTTTACCGACAACAAAACTCATTTAATTGCATTTGACTATCTACCATTTGCTGCTGAAGTTCAGCAGCAAATCAAACGTATCAGTCAACCAGACACTCAGATTTCATTAAAAGATTACGGAGCATTGGATGCCCAGCTTGGGCTATTATTTTCGCAATCAGTAACAGCATTGCTCAAAAAAGCCTCCCTCCCCGCGTATTCAATCAAAGCCATCGGCAGTCACGGCCAAACCATTTACCACGCACCTGATGATCAGTGGCCTTTTTCACTGCAAATCGGCGATCCTAATATTATTGCCGAACAAACCGGCATTACGACCATTGCCGATTTCAGACGTAGAGACATTGCTGCAAATGGCCAAGGCGCACCGCTGGTGCCTGCATTTCATCAAGCAGTCTTCGCGCGTCCTGATGAAAATCGCTGCATTGTTAACATTGGCGGCATTGCAAACATAACTGTTTTGCCTAAAAACAAATCGACGTCAGTCACAGGCTTCGATACCGGCCCAGGCAATACGCTAATGGATTGCTGGATTAACAAGCACCAACAGCTTGGATATGACAAAAACGGCGAATGGGCTCAATCGGGTTCTGTTAATCATGAACTGGTTGAGCTGTTAAAACAGGACCTTTACTTCAGCGCCGCACCACCCAAAAGTACCGGTAAAGAATATTTCTCTTTACCCTGGCTTTATCAGTATGTTGATGCCGGCAAATTGAATCCAGAAGATATTCAAGCGACACTTTGCTTTTTATCGGCAAGCACTATTTGCGATGCAATCAAGCTGCATGCACCTGAGACTGAACGAGTTTTGATTTGCGGGGGCGGAATTCATAACCAATATTTACTGCAACTAATACAACAACAGCTAGATTGTCCTGTTGAATCTACGGCAGATTATGGGATTCATCCGGATCACGTTGAAGCAGTGGCTTTTGCGTGGCTGGCCAGACAGACCTATAATAATTTGCCTGGCAACCTGAAAGAAGTGACGGGAGCGAAAAACTCAGTGATTCTAGGTGGGATTTACCCTGGAAGCACTAACTAGACGATCAATTGCATTAAGCCGAAAATGAAGACCCGCAACCACAAGTAGTTGTTGCATTGGGATTGCGAATGACAAACTGCGCGCCAGACACATCTTCTTTGTAGTCGATTTCAGCACCATTCAAATACTGAATGCTCATTGCATCAATCAGAACAGTGACACCGCCGTTTTCAACACTGGTGTCATCTTCATTGACTTCTTCGTCAAATGTGAAGCCATATTGAAATCCTGAACATCCGCCGCCGGAAACATACACGCGTAACTTCAAATTATCATTGCCTTCTTCGGCAATCAGCTCACTCACTTTTGACGCGGCGCTATCAGTAAAAATAATTGGATTTGCCATAGCAGTAACACACTCTAAAAAATTAATAGTTAAAGAATTATGACTATACCCAGTGTTACAGTCAAGATTTAAGGATATAGCGCTACAATCCTTAAACTTAGGTCTTCTTGTAGACCAAACATCAGGTTCATGTTTTGTACCGCCTGCCCTGCCGCACCTTTAACCAGGTTATCGATAACCGACAACACCACAATCGTTTTGCCGCCTTGCGGTTGATGCAAAGAAATCTGACAGTTATTGCTGCCCCTGACATTGCGGGTATCGGGGTGTGAGCTCTGCGGCAATACATCGACAAACACCTCATCTTGGTAGCGCTGTTCATACAATGCCTGCAAATCGCTCAGAGCAACATCTGACTGTGCGTAAAGCGTGGCATGAATGCCTCGAATCATCGGTGTTAAATGCGGTACAAATGTCAGCCCTACTTGCTTTCCAGCAACCAAACTGAGCCCCTGAGCAATTTCCGGTAAATGCCGATGACCGCTGACTGCATAAGCCTTAAAACTCTCGCCAGTTTCACTCATCAATGTCGCTAACTCGGCTTTACGCCCGGCACCGCTGACACCCGATTTAACATCGGCAATCAGATGTTGGGTATCGGCAAGGCCATTTTCAATGAGCGGCAGGAAACCCAGCTGTACCGCTGTCGGATAACAGCCAGGACAAGCCAGCAAGCGCGCATTTTTGATAGCTTCACGATTTACTTCCGGCAAACCGTACACCGCTTCACTAATCAAGTCAGGACAAGCATGCGTCATTCCATACCACTGTTCCCATTCCTGGACGTTTTGTAAACGAAAATCTGCCGATAAATCGATCACCTTCACGCCACGAGCCAGCAATTGCTCGGCCATTAACATCGCCGCCCCATTGGGCGTAGCAAAAAATACCACATCGCATTCGGCCAATGTTTCAAACTCGGGCGCGCTAAAGACTGCGTCAATATGTCCGCGCAAACTTGGATACAACGCATCTACTCTAAGCCCAGCATCAGCCCGCGAAGTCACCACCGACACTGCCACTTGCGGATGTCCGGCCAAAATCCGTAATAACTCCACACCGGTGTAACCGGTCCCACCAACAATACCTGCTTGAATCATCTATCTCTATCCTGCTTACACATTATTTATAAAAATCTACTTCAACCTATAATACCGCAACTTAAGTATTAATCGCTGATAGCTATGCCCTACCCCACAACCATGCGTGCCATTGAGATCAAAACTCCAGGCGGTCCAGAAACGCTAACGATAACAACACGCGCCACACCGACACCTGCAGCACATCAGGTGCTGATTAAGGTTGCCGCTGCCGGAGTAAATCGCCCGGATGTCATGCAGCGCAAAGGCCTGTATCCACCGCCACCCGGCGCTTCAGATGTTCCCGGCCTGGAAATCTCCGGCACCATCGTCGCTTTAGGCGAACAAGTCGACCATTTAAATATCGGCGATCAGGTTTGTGCGTTGGTTACCGGCGGCGGTTACGCCGAATACTGCCTAGCTTCTGCCGACTGTTGCTTGCCAATACCCGCAGGCTTATCGTTTATCCAGGCCGCAGCACTACCGGAAACTTTTTTCACAGTCTGGAGCAATGTCTTCGACCGTGCCCGCTTACAACCCGGTGAAACGCTATTGGTTCACGGCGGTAGCAGCGGCATTGGCACGACAGCGATACAAATGGCCAAAGCCTTTAACGCCAAGGTGTTTGTGACTGCAGGGAGTGCGGAAAAATGCCGGCGCTGCTTGCAACTGGGCGCCGATGCGGCCATCAACTATCACGACGAAGACTTTGTCGATGTCATCCTCAACCTTACCCAAAATAAAGGCGTCGATGTTATTCTGGATATGGTCGGCGGCGACTACCTGCCTCGCAACATAAAATGCATGGCAGATGACGCAAGACTGGTACAGATTGCCATGCAGCACGGCCCGAAAACAGACATCAATCTCCTGCCCATCATGCTCAAACGCCTGACTATTACCGGCTCGACCTTACGGGCGAGAGACGATGCCTTTAAAGCCGACATCGCCAAACAATTGCTTAACAATGTCTGGCCGCTATTGGCAACTGGCAAAATAAAACCAATTGTTCACAGCACTTTCAGCTTAGGCGATGCGGCAAAAGCGCACGAATTGATGGAAAGCAGTCAACACTTTGGCAAAATCATCCTAGAGGTAAATCCGACATGACATACAAAACACTCATCTCCGCCGAAACGCTTAACCAACACCTAAATGATCCCGATTGGGTTATTTTTGATTGCCGATTTTCGTTGGCAGAACCCGAAGCGGGCGGCAGCGCTTATCGCCATGGCCACATTCCCGGCGCGCGTTACGCCCATCTTGATAAAGATTTGTCGTCCGCAATTACCGATCACACCGGTCGCCATCCCTTACCTAACTTTACCGTATTAGCGCAAAAGCTAGGCAATTGGGGTGTGAGTAATCGCAGCCAAGTGGTTGTCTATGACGATGCTGGCGGCGCATTTGCCGATCGACTATGGTGGCTGTTACGTGTGTTGGGACATGACAATGTCGCAGTGTTGGATGGCGGCATCAAGCAATGGCAGAAACAAGGCTTTGCATTAACGACGGCCTTGCCTGTCGTCAACGCCACGACTTTCAGGCCTTATTTAAACGATGAATTGTGGTTGAACGCCACCCAGGTACAGAACGAGCTGGCTAAACGATCCATTCGCCTGATCGATGCCAGAACCCCGGAACGCTATCGCGGCGAGCAAGAACCCATCGACCCGGTGGCAGGCCATATACCCGGCGCACTCAACCGGCCGTTTCAACTCAACCTCGATAGCCAAGGCTTATTCTTATCGCCTGAAGCATTACGCAGCCAGTTTAAGCAATTGATTGGTAATACTGCGCCCGAAAAAGTCGTGCATTATTGCGGATCGGGAGTCACCGGTTGTCATAACTTATTGGCAATGGAGCATGCTGGGCTTACTGGATCGAAGCTGTATGCTGGGTCTTGGAGTGAATGGATTAGGAATAAAAATAGGCCTGTTGCTAGAGGCTAAGGCCAAAAGCCTAGTCAGGCCTGAGATTTTTTTATAAATGCGATGTATAACTCATGCTGTCATGCAGCACTCGCACAATGTGAATTTTGGTTGCTGTCACTCGATAAAAAACTAAATGCCGATTGATGTGGAATTGCCTGTAGCCGTTACGAATGTAATCACAGGCAAAACCCAAGTCCGGATTTTCAGCGAGTAAAGCGAATGCTGCATTTAACTGATCAAAATAGCAGTCTGCCTGTTCTTCACCCCAGTTTTTAAACGAATAAAGCCAGATATTTTTAAGGTCCTGTTTTGCAAGTTCCTGGATGTGGATTTTGCGCATTTTTAGATTAATCCGGCTTCCTTTCTGGCTTCTTGCCTGATAGCTTCCAGATTTAGCTCACCTGCATCACCACTTTCTTCACCTTCAATCAGGGCGGTGCGTAAAGATTGCAGCGTTGAGTTCGCTTCTCTTTCTTCTAGCAAACGTAAGGAGTCACGCATAATTTCACTCACGCTTGCATAACGCCCAGTCTTGAGCAAAGATTCAATGAGGCTGTTCCAGTGCTCACCGAGACTGACAGTTTGGGTTCGTGTTTGCGCCATGTTGTTCTCCTAGTCGGTTTCTTCAAGGTTAAAGTAAGATATATTCTTACATTTGATAACGCAAACCAATTTTTTGTGAAACTTATACAAATCCGTAACCCGCATGAAGCAGGTAGGCATACAGCGGAATACGCTGCGCTATTCCGCCCTACGCGGGCTAAAAACGTATACTTAGCATTTCATCCAAAATTCGTCAGAATCAACAATTAAATATAAACGTCATGTTAAACATCTCATTTGATCACTTAAAACGCGATGATGATTTTCTGCTTGATCTGGGTTCTGAAATTTGGCTGATGGATAATCATAAATGGGCTTTACTTGTTTGGGAAGAAAACCGTAATACCTTTAACACATCAAAGTTTTCACTTATCCACGCCGATTATCACTGGGATGGAGTATTTGACTTTTATGATTCTGGCGATGAAGAGCAGGAGCTGATTTCAGCAAATGTTGAAAGAATTAAGCAATTTATAAAGGAAGAGAAATTAATCCGTTACGATTCTTTTATTTCACCGGCAATAGCTAGAGGATATATTGCGGAGATACATTTTTACTGTAAACAAAATGATTCTAGTGACAAAGGTATAGATCGTGACCTCCTTTCAAAAATGAACACATATCAGTATATTCATGACACGATCGATTCGATACTTGATCACCAATCAAAATACCCCGTGATATTTGATTTATGTCTAGATTTATTTAATAACTCGATAATGTATGGCACGGGAGATTTATGGCCGGATGACTTAATAATAAATTTTCTTAATCGACTTAAAGAAACAATAAAGAATGCTCAAGTTATTACTATATCATTATCATTTGGCTACTCAGGAACTGAAGAAGATACTCAATACTTAGCTAAATTAGTTATTCCATTAATAAAAAAATGGCGTGATAAAAGTCTGTAAACCGCATTCGTAGCGCCACATGGAGAGATTGCACGTAGGGCTATTAAGTTAGCTGTCAAATCACACGCATTTATTAAAAGTCACATTTCCTTATTTTTTCTCTCTCATAAAAGCTATCACAATGCAAAATGACCATTACAAAACATTAGGGGTTATTGATACAGCTGAGGATGCTGTTATCAAAGCAGCATATAAAGCGTTAATGCAAATCTACCATCCAGACCGATTTGCAGACGATCAAAAGCGCGCAGATGCCACAAAAAAGGCGCAAGAATTAAACGAAGCTTACCGTATTCTTTCTAATCCCAATCTACGTAAAGAATACGATGTTCAGCGCGATAGCTATAAAAACGAATACGAGCCCGAGAACACCAGCACTATTGAAGAGCAGCAGAAAAATGAAGTTTTAGAAGAAAATTGGAATATTGCAAATCAGTTTGTACCTAACCTAAACATAATATATAAATCACTCACTGATTTATCGCCGGAACTTGGCTTCACGTTTAAACTTTCTTTGTTAGAAAATAAGCGTTTTACTAAAGCAGAAAATTTTGCAAAAGAACTTGAGAATAATTTCTTAGCAAAATATTTTGGGAATAACACCGAAATTCATTCGTTTGCTAAATGGCTTCTGCAAAACAAAAGACGCGATGTTGCATTAGAAGTAAATAAAATTATTACCGTGCTTGGCAGCAATTTTGATGCTAATCCAATTATTAGCGAAATAATATCTAAGCACGAACTGCAATATCATAATCACAAAAGATTTTACGTTTGCAAACACTGCGGTTTTAAAGGAATTGTTAAGCTTAAAAAGCGAGTAGATTTTTTTGTTTTTCTACTTTTATGCGTTACTTTGACTCCTCTTATTTATGCTGCCACGAATGCATCTGACTACAATGCAGTTTTTGTTCTTCCAGGTTTTCTTCTTTATGCTGCCTGGTTTCTAGCATCTGACTACCGGGCAATTTGCCCAGAATGTGACAAAGTTATTGGTAAACACCATAAAAATTAAAATCGCTAGGTTTTGGGTAGGCAACGCTTTTCTGCCCACCGTTTACTTTGAACTCCCGCGTGGGCACAAAAAGCATGCCCACCCTACATTTGAATTTAGCTAGTCATTCACAATGGGGTTTGCCATCACCATTGATTTCTCCCCACCAATTAATTTCCCTTAGACTCTTCGGCTGGAGGAGTTGGTGCTTGAGAAGGGGCTGTTGTCTCAGCAGGCGCTGGTGTTTCAGCAGATTTTTGCGCCTCAGCTGCCTTTTTCGCTTCTCTCTCCGCTGCCTTTTTTGCTAACGCAGCTTTTTGGTCTGCAGCCCGGCTCGCCGCTATCGACCCGGTGTCTGATGCAGCTAACACAAGGGCTGTTTCTGCCTGACTTAGTGTTGGAGTTATCAGCGCTGATATTGCGCAAAGACCTAGCGACAATTTGATTTGTTTAGAAAACATACTCACCCCTTTAGTTAAAATTAATTATTCCAAATGTGTGCAACTCGGCAAACCCAGAGAATCATTGGGATCAGACGCGATTGATGCGGCACTAGTCTAACCCCAACCTTAATGCAATTTACCAAATTTTTCTCTTAAACTCATCTGCGACTAAGTCAATGAATTACCTTAACCCGTAATCCACTAGCAATCCCACGAACACTGACACTCCAAACCAGTTGTTATTCAAAAACGCCTTAAAGCACAGCACTTTGTCGCGGTTAAAAATCAAGGTTTGTTGATAGACGAATAAGCCTGCAGCGACCGCAAGCCCCGCAAAATAAGCCCAACCTGCCGCAATCATTAGCCCGACAGCAATCAAAAGCCCGAGAATAATCAGCTGCAACACCGCCATAATCTGGCGGTCGTAGTCGCCAAACAGGATGGCGGTTGATTTGATGCCGATTTTTAAATCGTCATCCTTATCGACCATCGCATACATGGTGTCGTAGACCAATGCCCACAGCACCACCGCCAAGTACATCAGCCATGCCACTAACGGAATGGTATTGGTTTGCGCGGCAAACGCCATCGGCACCGCCCAACCAAAGGCGATACCCAAATAAGCCTGCGGCAACTGGGTAAAACGCTTCATAAACGGATAGCTGGCTGCTAAAAATGCGGCTACAAAAGACAACAGGATCGTGTAGATATTCAGCAATAACACCAAGCCGAATGCGATTAAACACAACACCACAAACACCACCAAGGCTTCTTTTGGCGTTACTTTACCCGCTGCAATCGGCCGTTGTTTGGTGCGTTGCACATGCGGATCAAAGTCGCGATCGGCATAATCATTAATCACACAACCGGCGGCGCGCATTAATACAACGCCCAGACAGATGACGGTTAACACCAACACATCAGGCTTGCCGTCGCTAGCGACCCACAGCGCCCAAAGTGCGGGCCACAGTAAAATCAATATTCCAATGGGTTTATCGAATCGTGCCAGTAACCAGTATTGCCTGGCTCTATCCCTAATTTTTTCTGTTGTCACCGAGGATACCTTTTCAAAGCGAGCGTAAGAGTAAGCTGATATTATAACTTTTTTGTTTTACTGACCGTGTGAGAGCTCATGAGTGTAAAAATTTATCATAATCCGCGTTGCAGCAAATCCCGCCAGACCTTGCAATTACTACAAGAGCAAGGCATTGAACCGGAAGTCATCGAATACCTGAAAAATCCGCCCAGCGCAGAAGAACTGGATGATATTTTGCAAAAACTGGGCTTGGAGCCGCGTGAGTTGATGCGGAAGAAAGAAGCCGACTACAAAGCCAACCACTTTGACGATGCCGGTTTAAGTCGCGAGGCGTTAATTGCCGCGATGGTTAAACACCCGGTGTTAATAGAGCGCCCGATCGTGCTGGCTAATGATAAAGCCGCTATTGGTAGACCACCTGAAGACGTGCTGGCGATCCTGTAAATACAATTAAAGCCCACTTTATGACCAAAATCCTGGTGTTATATTTTTCCCGGCACGGTACTACTGCGCAAATGGCCAATCTGATTGCCCGTGGCGTGGAATCTGTATCCGGCGCTGAAGCCATCTTAAGAACCGTGCCCGATGTTTCCACGGTTTGCGAAAAAACTGCCGATACCATCCCAACCGAAGGCGCAATTTATGCCACGCTGGATGATCTCAAAACCTGCGACGGTCTGGCCTTAGGCAGCCCCACCCATTTTGGCAACATGGCCTCACCGCTGAAATACTTTATCGATAGCACCACGGAAGTCTGGTTTTCCGGCGCACTATCCGGCAAACCGGCCGGCGTGTTTACCTCGACCGGCAGTCTGCACGGCGGCCAGGAAAGCACCTTGTTATCGATGATGTTGCCGCTGTTGCATCACGGCATGTTGCTGGTAGGAATTCCCTACTCCGAAGCCGCATTACGGGAAACCGCCACAGGCGGCACTCCATACGGCCCGAGCCATTGCTCAATCAACCATACCGGCCTGACTGAGCACGAAAAAGCCTTGTGTCGCGCGTTGGGCGCTCGCCTGGCAAAAACGGCAATTAGCCTAAAATCCGCATCATGACCATTAAACCAAACTATTTTTATCTCCTGGCGTTAGTGGGATTTTTCGGCCTGTTTGCGCTGCTGATGCTATGGAATACCGTATTAGCACCATCAACTCGCTTCCCTGTGGCGCTGGTTTTATTAGTGGGAGTAACACCTCTTTTGTTACCGATGCGTGGCTTATTGGCGCGAAACACCAGAAGCTGTGCCTGGGCGGCTTATGCCAGCCTGATTTATTTTACTCATGGCAGTGTTGAAGCGTATGTAAACAGCGCTGAACGGGTATACGCCGGATTGGAAGTCGCCCTTAGCCTGATGCTGTTCTTTGGTGCTTCGCTGTATGTGCGTTTTGTTGGCAAACAAGCATAACTATGGCCGAACAGCTTCCCCTGGATTTTGATTTTCGGGCCAATCAAACGTTTAATGATTTTTATCCCGGCCCCAATCAGGAAATAATCTCTCACTTGCAACAATCCGTTATTGGACCAGGTGAGCAACAGCTATTTTTATGGGGCGCCACCGGAGAAGGCAAAAGTCATTTGCTGCAAGCTTGCTGCCAGCTAGCGCAACAACAGGGAATAAGTTCGTTTTACTTTGATTTGTCGACCTCAAAACTGCCTACGCCGACGACCATGCTCAATGGCCTGGAAGAAATCGAACTGGTGTGTTTTGACAACATTGAAACCATCGCCGGTAATCAGGCATGGGAATTAGCGTTTTTTAATTTTTTCAATCGTCACCGGGAACGTGATCATAAGCTGATTTTATCGGCCGACTGCCCGCCCCAATTATTGACCATCGAATTACCCGATCTTAAAACCCGGCTCAACTGGGGACTGACCCTCAAACTAAAGCCATTAAGCGATGACGATAAAATCGCGGCCTTAATCTTCAAAGCCGATCAACTTGGCTTTGAAATTTCTCCCAAAGTCGGGCAGTTTTTACTCACTCATTACGCCAGGGATATTCATGGCCTTTGGGTTTTGCTTGAAAAGCTCGACCGCGCCTCATTGGCCGCTAAACGCAAACTCACGCTGCCGTTTTTGCGCCAAGTCCTCAGCCAAACTACAATCTAGCCACTAGGTACGGTAGCGTACAGAGATTGCAGGTTAATTTCTTTAGGCTGTTATTTTGGACGTTAATATTGCAACGCCAAAATCCATTTTCTTAAAACTTAATCTCTTAAAAGACCATAGATGAAATCTAACTTGAGTTGGTTATTCATCTTTTTCAGCTTAGGCGGATGTACGGTTGGCCCAGATTACCGAGAGACCGTGCCAACGCTGCCCGATCACTGGCAAGCCGGCAAAGATGCGAATACCGAACTGGCAGCTATTGACAAAGAAGCCCTGAAAAACTGGTGGCAAAGTTTTGATGATCCAAAACTAAACCAACTCATGGCTCAGGCCCTGAGGGCAAATCTTGATCTAAAAATAGCACTGGCCCGCATCGACCAAGCTCGCGCCGAACGGCGAGGCACACGCGCCGAGCTATTCCCTACCGTCAATGTAAAAGCCGGGGCACAACGCCAAGAAAACCCGTTACCCGGCCTTGCCCCCGGCATCCGCTACAACATGTTCGAACTGGGTTTCGATGCTCTATGGGAAATTGACTTATTCGGACGCCAGCAACGGCGACTGGAAGCGGCTTCAGCCGATCTTGAAGCGGCTAACGAAGTCTACAGTCAATCTTTGGTGACACTGACCGCTGAACTCGCGCGCAGTTATGTCGATTACCGTAGCCTACAGAATCAACTGCGCATCACCCGCTCAAACCTGGAATCTCAACAACATACGCTGGCGCTTACCCAGAAACTATTCAAAGAAGGCGTGGTTGCTCGACACGACGTCGTCCGGTCCCGAGCCCAGACCGAAACCACCATGTCACAAATTCCGGCTCTGGAAGCGCGCATGATTGGCACACAGCGACAACTGGAAGTATTGGTGGGACGGCATCCGGGCGCACTTGCCCATGATCTGAATTTGCTTGGGGTTGTTCCGCAGGCTCCCGGAAAACAACTTCTGCTGTCTCCTGCTACAACAATTCGCAATCGTCCTGATATTCGCATCGCTGAACGTCATCTTGCCGCTGCCACCGCGATGCAAGGCGTGGCTATCGCAGAATTATTTCCAAAAATCTCGCTGTCGGCTTTTTTGGGTTTGCGTAACACTGACGTCGAATCGTTATTTAAATCTGCTGCATTTTCCTATGGCACGGCCGCCAATCTGTTACAGCCCTTGCTCAACTTTGGCCGTATTCGTGCAGGTATTGATCTGGCTGACGCCCGCCAAAAGGAAGCTTATCTGGCCTACGAAAAAGCCATCCTCGAAGCCCTTCAGGAAACAGAATCGGCCATGACCAAGTATTTAAATGAGGAAGTCAGACGGCAAATGCTATCCCGCTCTGCAGAAGACTTACGCGAATCGGTCCGTTTATCTCAACTTCGTTATCAAGAAGGCGTCATCTCATTTTTGGATGTACTGGACTCCCAACGTAACCTGTATGTTGCCGAAATCGAACTGGCGCGTTCTGAAGCAGAAGCTTCCACCAATCTCATTGCCGTATATAAAGCATTAGGCGGCGGCATCAATCCCATTGCGCCACCGCAGTTGTCCCAGGAAAACTAATGAGCAAAAACACAAAACGACTGTTGATTCTCGCCGCGCTCATTATTGTCGCGGCAGCTATAACTTGGTGGGCCTTGCGCCCTGTCGGCCTGCCCGCAGCCATTGTCTCGGGCAATGGCCGTATTGAAGCCACTGAAATCGATATTGCCACCAAGATGCCAGGCCGCGTAGCTGAAATTTTGGCGCGTGAAGGCGATTTCGTGGCATCCGAGCAAGTGCTCGCTCGCATGGACACCTTTGTACTACTGGCTCAACAGGCCGAAGCGCAAGCCCAGGTACATCAAGCTGAGAGTGCCTGGCAGACGGCAAAATCCGTCGTCGTACAACGTGAAAGCGAACAAAACGCAGCCACGGCTGTTGTTGCTCAGCGCCGCGCAGAATTTGATGCCGCCAGCAAACGCCTGCAACGCTCGCAACGGCTGGTCGGCGAAGGTGCCACGCCACAACAGGAAGTCGATGACGACCGCGCCAGAGTGCTGGGTATGCAAGCGGCAATCCGTGCTGCAGAAGCGCAAGTCGCGGCGGCTGGTGCGGGGATCGAAGCGGCAAAATCTCAAGTATTACAATCCAAATCGCTCATAGAGGCCGTCAAAGCGACGGTAACACGTCTACAGGCGGATATTGACGACAGCGTACTCAAAGCACCGCGCGATGGCCGCGTGCAATACCGTGTTGCCGAGCAGGGTGAAGTGCTGGACTCCGGCGGCCGTGTACTTAACATGGTGGATCTATCAGACGTTTACATGACCTTTTTTCTGCCCACCGAAGCCGCCGGTAAAATCGCACTGGGTAGCGACATCCGTCTCGTACTTGACGCAGTGCCGGACTATGTCATCCCAGCCAAAGCCAGCTTCGTCGCCAGTGTTGCCCAATTCACCCCGAAAACGGTGGAAACAGAAAGCGAACGACTCAAACTAATGTTTCGTGTGCGCGCACGACTCAATCCTGAGTTATTAAAACAGCACCTGACCCAAGTCAAAACCGGCGTGCCCGGCAAGGCCTACGTTAAACTCGACCCGGCTATCGAATGGCCAGCCGAACTCGCGGTCAAACTACCAAAATGACTGCCGAGCCCGTAATTCGGATTCAAGGCGTCAGCCTACGCTATAAAAAAAATCTCGCTCTCGACGATTTAACGCTGGATATTCCAAGCAACCGCATGATCGGCCTGATTGGCCCTGACGGTGTCGGCAAATCTAGCCTGATGTCGCTCATCACTGGTGCACGAAAAATGCAGACGGGCCGTATCGAAGTGCTGGGCGGCGACATCAATAACTCTGCGCATCGGCGTGCTGTTTGTCCGCGCATTGCTTACATGCCGCAAGGGCTGGGTAAGAATCTTTACCTGACCTTGTCGGTGTTCGAAAACGTCGACTTCTTTGGTCGCTTGTTTGGTCAAGACCAGGCTGAGCGCGATCAACGCATTAATGAATTACTTGCCAGCACCGGTCTTGAGCCCTTCAGGGACAGGCCCGCAGGTCAGTTGTCGGGCGGCATGAAACAAAAACTTGGTTTATGTTGCGCGCTAATTCACGACCCTGATTTATTGGTACTGGATGAACCCACAACAGGCGTTGATCCGCTGTCGCGCGCCCAGTTTTGGGAGCTGATCGATAGTCTGCACGCACGCCGCCCTGGCATGAGTGTCTTAGTTTCTACGGCTTATATGGATGAAGCTGAACGCTTCGATTGGCTGGTGGCGATGGATGACGGCAAATGTCTAGCGACTGGCAGTGCGTCAGATCTGCGCTCGAAAACCGGCACCGACAGTCTGGAAGAAGCCTTCATCCAACTGCTGCCTGAAGAAAAACGCAAAGGCCATAAAGCGGTGGTAATTCCACCGCGTGACCAAAGTGGCCAAGCTCAAGTCATTGCTATTGAAGCCCATAATTTAACCATGCGTTTTGGTGATTTTGTTGCCGTTGACGACGTCAGTCTACGCATCGAGCGCGGCGAGATTTTCGGTTTTCTCGGGTCTAATGGCTGCGGCAAATCCACCACCATGAAAATGCTTACCGGCCTACTGCAACCGACCGAAGGCGATGCATTGTTATTCGGTGAGGTTGTTGATGCGGCTAATCTGGCCACCCGCAAGCGTGTCGGCTACATGTCGCAGGCATTCTCGTTATATTCCGAGCTGACCATGCAACAAAACCTGGAACTGCATGCCAAGCTGTTTCACCTGCCCGCCGCCGAAATACCCCCGCGCGTTACCGAGATGTCGGAGCGCTTTAAGCTCGTCTCGGTCATGGATGCCTTGCCTGATGCTTTGCCGCTGGGCATTCGTCAACGCTTGTCGCTAGCGGTAGCGGTCATCCATAAACCGGAACTGCTGATTCTTGATGAACCAACCTCGGGCGTCGATCCGATAGAACGTGACAAATTTTGGGAGCTGATGATTGAACTGGCGCGTCGTGATCAAGTCACTATCTTCATTTCCACTCACTTCATGAACGAAGCAGAACGCTGCGATCGTATTTCTTTGATGCATGCAGGTAAGGTGCTTGCCAGCGACACTCCCGCTGCGCTCGTTAAGCAAAGCGGTCAAGCAACGCTGGAAGACGCCTTCATTGATTATCTTAAAAAAGCCAGCGGCGTCAATAACGAGTCAAATGAGGCCGCAATAACGTCACCAATAAGTGAACCCATAGCAGTAACTAAACCGAGTGCGCGCTTTAGTCTGATGCGTTTATACAGTTACACGATTCGCGAAGCGCTGGAACTGCGCCGCGACCCCATCCGCGCTTCAATTGCCTTGCTAGGCACGTTGTTTCTCATGTTCACTTTTGGTTATGGCATTACCATGGACGTCGAGAATCTGCATTTTGCCGTGCTCGACCGTGACCAAACCACCTTAAGTAATAACTACGCGCTCGATATGGGCGGCTCGCGTTACTTTATCGCACAGACGCCGATTGCTGATTATGAGGAACTCGATCGCCGCATGCGCAGCGGTGAACTGAGTTTAGCGCTGGAAATACCGCCTAATTTCGCTCGCGATTTGGAACGCGGCGACCAGGTTAAAATTGGTGCCTGGATTGACGGCGCGATGCCATCGCGTGCTGAAAATGTGATCGGCTACCTACAGGCCATGCATCAAGGCTGGCTGCTGGAGATGGCGCGAAGCCGGGCAACGAGTCGAGTATCAGCCGGATTGATGACCATCGAAACCCGCTTTCGTTACAACCCTGACGTAAAAAGCTTGCCGGCGATGGTACCTGCGATCATCCCTATGTTACTGATGCTGATTCCAGCGATGCTCAGCGCCCTCAGCGTCGTGCGTGAAAAGGAACTCGGCTCCATCCTCAATCTCTACGTCACGCCAGTCACTAAGCTGGAATTTTTAGTGGGCAAACAACTGCCTTATATTGCAGTGGGCATGGTTAACTTTTTTTTACTATGCGCGTTGGCGATTTTCGTTTTCGGCGTCCCGTTCAAGGGCGGTTTTTTACTACTGACTTTAGCGGCACTGCTTTACGTGACAGCCTCTACCGGCATTGGTTTATTGATCTCCACCCTTACCCAAAGCCAAATCGCCGCTATTTTCGCCACATTTTTAGCAACGTTCATACCTTCCACACGTTTTTCCGGAATGATCGACCCGGTCTCTTCGCTGGAAGGCGGCGCGCGTTTAATGGGCGAAATCTTTCCCGGCTCATATTTTCTGACCATTTGCCGAGGCACCTTTTCAAAAGCCTTGGGTTTTGCCGAACTCAGCCCATCGCTGCTGCCAATTGCCATCGCTATTCCGGTGATTGTGGGGTTGAGTGTGCTGCTACTGAAAAAACAGGAGCGTTAAGTTAGTCATGCAAACTTTACTCAACATTTTTTATCTCGGGGTGAAGGAGTTACGCAGCCTTGGCCGCGACACCATGATGCTGGTGATGATCATATTCTCGTTTACCGGCCAGATTTACCTGATCGCTACGGGCCTGCCCGAATCCCTGCACAAAGCACCCATTGCCATTGTCGACGAAGATCGCTCGCAATTATCAACGAGAATTATCAATGCCTTTTACCCGCCACATTTTTTGACGCCGGTGATCATCGATCAATACGCCACCGACCCCGGCATGGATGTTGGTTTGTACACTTTTGTTGTCGACATTCCGGTTAATTTCCAACGTGATGTGTTGGCTGGGCGGCAGCCGAAGATTCAGCTCAACGTAGACGCCACACGTATTTCGCAAGCGTTTATCGGTAACAACTATATTCAAACTATTGTCAGTGGCGAAGTGACAACATTCGCGCAAGGCCATCGCGCACTTGTTACGCTGCCTGTAGAGCTTGAAGTACGCGCGCTGTTTAACCCAAACTTAAATTCGGAGTGGTTTGGCTCGGTGATGGAAGTTATCAACAGCATCACGACACTGTCGATTATTCTCACCGGCGCGGCACTGATCCGAGAACGCGAACACGGCACGATTGAACATTTGCTGGTTATGCCGCTGACACCTTTTGAAATCATGATGGCGAAAGTGTGGTCGATGGGGCTGGTTGTAATTGTCGTTGCGACAGCATCCATTGTTTTCGTGGTACATGGACTACTGGACGTGCCAATTCAGGGATCGCTTGGACTGTTTGTCGTGGGCATGTCGCTACATTTATTTGCCACGACGTCGATGGGGATTTTTCTCGGTACCGTTGCACGCTCAATGCCGCAATTAGGTTTACTGATGATGATCATTTTACTGCCGTTACAAATGCTCTCTGGCGGCATGACGCCGCGCGAAAGCATGCCGGAACTGGTGCAAAACATCATGTTAGCGGCACCGACCACCCATTTTGTATCGCTAGCTCAGGCCATTCTTTACCGCGGCGCGGGCTTTGGTATCGTCTGGCCGGAATTTTTGGCCCTAGCAACGATCGGCAGTATTTTCTTTATGCTGGCGCTAAGCCGCTTTCGTAAGACCATCAGTTCGATGGTCTGATCGAACTCAGCAGCAGCTAAAAACTATTTTTTGTAAAACACATAACCTGCCGTATAAAACACCCGCTTCTCAGTGCCCAAGTGATTGCCATTGCAGCCGGACACCGGCTGCAATCCGCCCTGAGTATTGATACGATTGATAAAGTCTACGCCTGCCAACACGCCTTTGCCTTTATGCTCAACCGCCTCCAGCAACAACCAAGAAATCGTTGAATCCGGCGTTAAATCGATTTTACTCAGCAATCGCCCACGCACTTCGCTGCCATCTTGATAATGCCACGTCGGCCCGGCAACATGCTTGCCAACCTCATGGCCTTGCCCATCAAATAACACAGCATCGGGCGCTTGTAACTGCCAAGCGTAGTTACCTGACTCAAGCGTACATTGATAAATCTGGTCGCCCTTGGCATGCACCGATAAGACAATTTTGGCGTCATTCGGCACCCTAATCGCCTCTGGAATAACGGTACCGGCAACCACCAAACCTGGTAACAACACACTCAGGCAAAGTATTTTTTTTATCATCGTGTTCACCATGGTAATAACGCGCCGTCATACTTAACAAAAGTACCGGATTGCGCCAATGTAAAATCAGCTATTACCTTGCGCATTCCCGTTACGCTTTCTTCAACATCAATCAGCCCATTAGGCCCACCCATATCCGTTCTGACCCAGCCTGGATGCAAGATAAGCGTACCGATTGCTTGGTCCTTAAGATCAAGCGCCAAGCTTTTCATCACCGAATTCACAGCCGATTTACTGGATCGATACAATAAACTGCCACCGCTGCCGTTATCGGCAATGCTGCCCATCAAGCTACTCACCGTCGCTACCAGCTTATTTTTACCTTGTTTAATCTGCGGTAAAAAAGCTTCTGCCATTTTCACCGGCGCTTGCGTGTTCACTGTTAGTGTTTTGGTCCAAGCTTGATAGTCCAACTGACCAAAGCCATGATCACGCTCATCACCATAAATACCGGCATTATTGATTAGTACATCAATTGGTTGATTGGCCAGTTTTTTAGCCAGCGCATCAATCTGCTCAAATTCTGCTACATCGAGCGTTTCCAGCTGAATGTTGGGATACACCAAAGCCAGTTTATTCAATTCTGTAGCCAGCGTCGGTTGCCTGCTAGCGGCAATGACCTGCCAGCCTTCCGCCGCATATTGCCGCACAAATTCTAATCCTAAGCCCCGGTTGGCACCGGTAATTAATACTGTAGTCATTTTTTTGCTCCCATAAAAAAACCTTCTGCATCATAAGACGCAGAAGGTTTTTAAGTTTAATTAAATCGAATTACGCTGCGAAATTCTTGGCAGCGAAATCCCAGTTAACCAATGCCCAAAACGCTTCCAAATAGGCAGGACGCGCGTTGCGGTAATCGATGTAATAAGCGTGTTCCCATACATCAACTGTCAACAAAGGCGTTTGACCTGCAGTTAATGGTGTCGCTGCATTGCTGGTACTGACTAATGCCAAGCTGCCATCGGCATTTTTAACCAACCACGCCCAACCAGAACCAAAAGTAGTTACGGCAGTTTTAGTCAGCTCTTCTTTGAATTTAGCAAATGAGCCAAATGTCGCATTGATAGCTTCAGCCAAGGCACCAGTAGGTTCGCCGCCGCCGTTTGGCGTCAAACTGTTCCAGTAAAATGTGTGATTCCATACTTGCGCGGCGTTATTAAAAATACCGCCGGAAGATTTTTTAACGATTTCTTCTAATGACAAGCCTTCAAACTCGGTGCCGGCAATCAAATTGTTCAGATTGGTGACGTAAGTTTGGTGATGTTTGCCGTAATGATATTCCAGTGTTTCAGCTGAGATATGCGGTGCCAAAGCGTCTTTGGCGTAAGGTAATGCAGGAAGTTCGAAAGCCATTTGATTCTCCTAAATAAAACATCTAAAAAATCTGCGCCGAACATTCGGCATCAGAAGATAAAAACCAAGCAATTCAATACACTATTACTTTAGCACTGCCCAACAATTAAATAAAGCTACCTGTCAACGTTATCTATATAAGTGAAATACAACGACCGGCTACATCCCCGGATATAGTTCACTTATAATCCCCGCTCTTTATTAAAGAGGATGATGCCATGACCAACAAAACAAATGGACCGATTGCTGTTGAAGTAATCGGCGGAGAAAAATATTCCTGGTGCAGCTGCGGCTTAAGCGCCACGATGCCGTTATGCGATGGCGCCCACAAAACCGCCGAAACCGACAAGCGTTCGTTGAAATTCTTTCCAGTAGAAAGCGGCACGGTGATGCTCTGCGCTTGCACCAAAACTCAAAACCCACCCTACTGCGATGGCAGTCATTGCCAATAATCTGACCAGAAATCATCATGGCCATTGAAATAGAACACAAATTTCTGCTTGTTAACGACGACTGGCGCCAGCATATCGACCACTCGGTCAACTATTGCCAAGGCTATTTAAGCTCCCAGCCGACCAGCTCGATTCGGGTCAGAATCAGCGATAACCACGCTTGGCTTAATATCAAAAGCGCAACCATCGGCAACCAGCGGCATGAATATGAATATCCAATTCCATTGGCTGACGCCCAGGAAATATTAGCCAACCTGTGCCGAAAGCCTTTAATTGAAAAGGTTCGTCACTTTGTTAACCATGACGGCAATCTCTGGGAAATCGACGAATTTTCCGGTGATAACCAAGGCCTGATCGTTGCGGAAATTGAGTTATCAGAAGTTGGTCAACATTTCTTAAAACCATCCTGGGCAGGTCAGGATGTGACCGATGATTTGCGTTATTACAACAACAATCTAGCCATTCACCCGTACTCAGAATGGCGTTAATTTTAAGTTTTTCATAGACATATTGTATTGTCGTGAATTTTATTTTATATTCGCGACATGAAAATTCTATTTTTTGTTGTTTTTTTGCTACTTTCAAATATCAGCTACGCGGAGAGTTTTAACAACGCTCTTGACCGTATTGAATCCGAGTGGGCAATCGTTTATTACAATACGCCCAAAAATCAACAAGCCGATGCTTACGCACAACTCCTAACTAAAACTATCGCACTCGCTCAGCAGCATCCAGGTGCCGCCGAGCCCTTATTCTGGCAAGCCTTGGTAAAAGCCTCTTATGCAGCACACATGGATGCATTTTCGGCACTAAACGCCATTAAAGAATCTCGAGAATTACTGACCAAAGTCATCACTATCAACCCTATCGCCATGAACGGCTCGGCCCACGTGACACTGGGCACCCTGTACCACATGGCGCCCAAATGGCCGATTGCGTTTGGTGATGATGACGAAGCCCAAAAATTATTAGAAACCGCACTTGCCATCAACCCCAACGGCATAGACTGCAACTATTTTTACGGTGAATTCCTGCTCCAACGCAATAACCTAAAAGCTGCCAGCCAATATTTCGAACGCGCTATTGCCGCGCCAACCCGTAAAGAACAAGCCTTTGCCGATAATCAACTCAAAATTGAAGCTAAGCTGGCACTGCAAAATACCAAAGAACGCAAAATTGGCGGGGAAAGAAATATTTTTTTATCGCTGTTTAATTCTGCTGAAGCGGAATAGACACTTGTCCCTAGATAAATTTATCACTCCTCAAACAGTTAATAATGGCTTGCAATGTCTCAGTAGCATTCAATAGCTTAATGCTTTCTGTTAAAATGCCCGGCCTTGCTAAAACACACTTTTCTCTTAACTTACTTGGTAATAATTATGGCTTTTGTAGTCACTGAAAACTGTATCAAATGTAAATTTACTGACTGTGTCGATGTTTGCCCAGTCGATTGCTTTCACGAAGGCCCAAACTTTTTAGTTATTGACCCGGATGAATGCATAGATTGCACATTGTGTGAGCCAGAGTGCCCGGCCAATGCTATTCACGCCGAAGATGAAGTGCCTGAAGGACAAGAAAATTTTATTGAATTGAACGCAGAATTGTCCAAAAAATGGCCAACCATTACAGAAGTTAAAGCACCTCTGCCTGACGCAGAAGATTGGAACGGCAAAGAAGGCAAGCTTGATTTATTAGAAAAATAATTACTGCCTTTAGTCGATCATGAACTCCTCAAGGCATTTAAACAGAGGAGTTCAATCTCACTATAAGACCGTCACCACCAAAGCAAAGACAAAAACGAATATCACAAATAACGTAAAGCGCGCCCTGGTGTTTAGTCCGGCTATCGCAAGTTTCACCTCATTCTTCAACGCTGCTTTAACATCCTCCGCGCCAACAATGCGCTTTAAACGCCCGCGCCAGGATTGCCTTTCTTCCTCAGCTTCCTCTGCAGAAATTAATTCGACAATTTTTGAATAGTATTTGCCGCACGCCGGACACACTGCAGCACCTGGCAAACGTTCAACCCCACAAGCAGGACACTGGCTCATCGTTTTCTTCTCCGTTTATTTCTTGTTTTCGTCAACGTACCGCCCACCTTACCATCAACATCTACCCACAGATGCGGCAAACCAAGTGATTCAAGCCAGGCGGGGCCTTGTTCTTCTTTCAGTATAGCAATGGTAGAAGCGCTACCGGCCACCACGCAAAAATCACCGACTACCGTCACCGCCGCCAACTTTTTCACCGGCCAACCGGTTTTTGGATTAAGTACATGGCCATAACGCACCCCGGCGACTTCAATACAGCGCTCATAATCACCACTACTGGCCACGGCGCCATTGCGTAACAATAACGTATCCAACGTTACCCCCCTCTTACGAGGATCAGCCACCCCAACTCGCCAGGGTGCGCCATCCGGACGTGGGCCGATAAGTTTGATGTCGCCGCCCAAATTAATCAGGCCATGCTTAACGCCATGCTGTGCGCACAAAGTAGCAGCTCTATCTACCGCGTATTCCTTAACCACGCCGCCTAAATCCAGCTCCATGCCAGATACTGGAAACTCTAACACCGCCCCATTCCAACTGACCTTTTCCCAACCGACTTTATCAAGCAAACCTTCAATTTGACTTTGATTAGGCAACTGGCCCCGGTCAAAACGCCAGGCTTGCCGCAAAATACCGGAGGTAATATCAAACAAGCAATCGCTTTGTTGATAGCAGGTTGCCGCATAATTTAATAGGCCTGCAGTTTCGGCATCAATCGTAATCGCACCGCCGACTGCCGCCGCCCGATTGATGGCAGATAAAAAGCTATCTTCGCGATAACGAGAATACAAGGCCTCAAGCCGCTGCACATCGGCGATAACAACATCGACAACCTGACGGGCTTGGGCTTCATCTTTGGCAAATAACTGGATTTCACACGGGGTACCCATGGCATTAAAGCCAAGACGGCAAAATTTGGGGTTCGAGGAAGTGGGGGTCAAAATGATTTTTTACTGGGTTAAGTGTCGTAGGATGGGTAGAGCATCGCGAAACCCATCATTATCAGCATGGGTTTCACTGCGTTCTACCCATCCTACGAGCTTCCCTAATTCAATTGTAGGGGCGATTTTAATCGCCCTGGGCGAATAATTCGCCCCTACAAAAAATCGTAAATAAGGAAGTAATTTTGGCCAAATCCTAAGTCGCGACGAAGGCGTCGCTCCCACTTGATATTTACTTGCTACTGTCAAAGCTTAAAAACCATAACTCCAAGTCGCGTTCAAGGTGCCATTGCGTTCAAGTTGATAGCCGTTGACATCATCTTCAACTGGTTGTAGCCATTCCACGCTAAAGGTATTACCAGCCAGCGAACCGCTTGGAATCGTCGCATTTAGACCGAATCCCACATCCCAATAGCGACCACCATAGTTTTTGGGATTGTCCATTGAGCCTTCTTTGGGGTTGACGTCTCCCATGTTAACGTCGACTGTATCATCAGTATCCCCAATTACTGCATTAAACTGATGCTTAACAGCACCTTGAACAGTATAAATACCGCGCACCGACGCGGACAGCCAATTAAACAGGCTATAACTACCCCAGGCGGTAGATTGAAGCTGATCGCCAAATGCAAAACCTGCCTGGTTTCTATTTTCCAGGCGTTTAGTGCCGTTTACTTGCGCGCCCCAAGACCAATCATCGACTTTTCCTGTATATGTGATACTCGGTTTAAAATCCCAGGTACCACTACCTAACTGCATTCCATAATGAATATAGCCTTCATCTTTAGTATGCATGCGCTTAAGCTTAATGTCGACGGCACCGGTCGGGGCAGTAACGCCCACACCCATGTTAATGTCATGCCCAACACCTTGATACAACTTGAACATCGCATATAAACCGGTATCACCAACACCGCCCGTTTCATGACCTCCATGTAAATGATCGCGATTGACATCCGGCGTTACACCACCCAGCGATCGTACCTTCATATCCATGTCCATAAACTGCGGCATTACCATCAAGTTAAGCCAGCTGGTAGGCGCGTACATAATATCCAGCATGTGCATGTGCATATTCATAAATGCCGGCGACGTCCGGCAAGTTAAGCCCGGCTCAAGGTTGCAACCATTACTGACAATATCCTGGTCGGCAGCAAGCTCGTTCTCATGCAACATACGGCCATCTTGACGGCTATACATGTAACGATAACCGACCATAATATCGCCTGGCGTGGTCATCACATGGCCAAACATGACTCCAGCGGGCAACGGCGAACCGTGATTGTGATGCATGGCATGATGATCATGTTCCCCACCACTCATCGCACGCCCCACTGACTCCAAGTTAACTTTTAATGCAGCATTAGCGGTGTAATAACTAAAATCGGCATAATCGTTCTCCCCGCCACTGCCCAGCTTGAACGAACCTTTATGATTGTAATATTCAAAACCTGCTTCCAGGGTTAAACCCTTGGCGAACTGCTTAGTTAACACCAAACCGCCACTGAGTGCGCCATAACCGGACAGACGATGGTCACTGGAAAATTGAGCGGGGAGCTTGCTCGCATCGTATGGAACTGAAATTGGGAGGCCAGTAACTTCGTCAATCTCAACATTGCCATCAGTGTCTGTCTTAAGCCCACTTTTAGCCTGCTTGGAGATAATATACGGTGTATAAAAATCTGCAGCATCCTGAGTGTAATAACGCAGCCGCGGCGTTACCGTCCAACCAGAACCCAATGGCTGTACCCAATCGGCTTCAAAGGTATGGGCATCAATGCCCCAGTCATCATGAAAAAACCGGTAATCAAAATGCAACGCAGCATCCAGAGTACTAATATACTGCACGTAACCGGTGCTGAAGTTCCACTGATCACGCACATTGGGGCGTTGTTCAAGAAATGGCTTAATGCTACCAACATAAGGAATAGTGGAACTGGAACTGCCAATACTTGGGCCTAAGCCATAGTTAGCAGCCGGATCGGCCGACTCAACAAAAAACACCGTAACTGCTTTGTATGGGTTTGCCATATAGCCGGTGCTACGGGTGTAACCCGCACCGAATTTTACCAAAGCATCTTTGTAGAGAATTTGTGTTAAACCTAAATTTGCCGCCCAGTCCTGGCGATTACCCGTCATCAGGTAACCATTACCGTCCGAGGTCGACTCTATATAATTTGCATAGTGACTGGTATCAATGTAAACACCTTCAATCCCACCAGGCTTAGAAAGGACATCATGATCAAATCGTGCCGAGGTATCGCTGTTGGTGTAACTGACACCGCCAGTCAGGCTGGTTAGTTTTTGGTTAAAATCTAACCGCCCTCCCAAATTACCAAAGCGTGATTCATAGTCTTTTTCGATAGAAATGCCACCACCAACATCTACTGCCGCCTCATCCCACTCATAACCCAACTTGAAATTACCCTCTTTGCGGGTTTCTGGCGAAGCCAACGCCATGGTGTGTGCCAGTTGTTTGTCTATACCCAGGCTGACCACATCACCACTATTCACACTAGCAGGATCCACATTAAGCGGATTGAGTTGGCTGTCAAAATAAACAAGCGCGCCATTACCATCTTGAACATAAGGTGAGGCCCCAGCCACCACGTTATTTTGCTGGTATTGTTGATTACCTTGTCGAACAGATGGCGCTGTACTAATCGGCGTTGCCCCGGACCAAGTATCTTGAATATAGTTAAACGCAAATTTAACCCGGTCGGTTAAGCTGATTTTTGAACCGGCCTGTAAACTATCAACGGAAATTGGATCGAACTGACTTTTAACATCGCCTAAATTACGATGGCTTTCTTCATAACGACCATATTGAAAGGTAAATTCATCTTCATCGGCTGCTTGGGCAACCCCAAGCATTACGCCCGGCAACAGCAAGGCGGCAGCGGTAAGTGAATGTAATGGATTTGGTGTGTTCGCCCTGCCCAAGCGTTTGTTTTTACTTTTAATAGCAGCCACAGCCACCTCCTGAAGCGGAACCGCCAGCACCGGCGGCTTCACGACTGCCATGACTATGACCACTCAATTCAGTCTGTAACGGATGCGGATCTAAAGCCATTTGCGGCTTAGCCAGATTACCGCGCTCCCAGGGCGCGACAGCGCAACCGGTAAAACTTACCGCCAGCGGCAAGATAATTAAAAGTAATTTCATTGCTTCGTCTCTAATGAATAACTCGAGAGAGCTATCTTTTTTCTACTTCGAGGCAACCGGCTCTGCCAGTAATCGTTCGACTGATACCCTAAATTCTTCAGCTTCGCCAGGGCGAAAGCCTAAATGCGTTTCCCGAATCACGCCACTGCGATCAATTAAAAAAGAAGTTGGCATGGCTTTTACCTCAAAATTTTGAGCGCATTGCTGGGCAGCATCCAAGACTATCGGAAAATTAGGCGATAACTTGGTTAAAAAATCCTGAGCATCCTCAGTATTTTCATCCAAATTGATGGCAAGTACCTGCAAGCCCTTACTTTCCAGGTCTTTATGCAGCGTATTCATAAACGGAAATGATTTCGCACACGGCCCACACCAGGAAGCCCAAAAATCGACATAAACTACTTTGCCTTTAAATTGCTGTAAATCAAAATGCCGGCTTTTATCCAGAGAAGTTAATTGGCATGAGGGTGCTGGACGCCCGTTATCTGCAGCAATAACAGTTATGGAATATGAAGCGGCGAGCGCAACAAAAACATAGGAAATGACTAGTTTAAAATTCATGATTAGCGTTCTGTGAATTGCGTTGGGGCAAGTAGTGTTCTTAAAAACTGAACATAGATTGATTTAATAGCGAGTGTACAGAGCTAAGCATTATAAAACGACAAACGTCCGTTTAAGAACGAACGTTTGCAGTTAAAAGCTTTTTATTGATTTTGTAGGCGAACAATACCTGTTGTAGTGTGGGCTCCAGCTGCCGACTCACAGTGGTATATAAAAGCATAACCTTCGGTTGCCAGGCCTGTATGGTTAACCAGGACGGTATAAGCCCCAACACCACTACCAGCTGGTGGCGTTAATGAAACGCCTGGACTGTAGACACCATCACCGCCGATAAGGTCAGAAGTGGTAACCGCCTTAGCACCCTTGAAAATCTGCAAACTCATCAGTGGACCACTTGCACCCTGATCATCAATTTGCGCGAATAATTTAGCTGAATCAACACCACAGGTTACTTGATATAAATCAGTTGCGCCGGCACTAGCCGAACCAAGTAATGAGCCTATTTGATCATGCGCAGATACCAAGCCAGCGTGGCCGACACCAAAAATCAAGGCTACTGCTAATAGATTATTTTTATAAAACGAAGTTTTCATAATGGTCCTTGGTAATTTAATTTTTAAAATTTCGCTGCTTCGACTACTTTACACACAGCTCAGCACGATTGGTTTTGGTAGTGTTTTTATTGTTTGGACAGAACATCCAGTTTTAATTGTGCCAAGTCGCGCACAGCGGTATCTTTATCTTGCAAAGCCTGCTGTAACAATGCTGTATCAGACTCGATATTATCGACTGCCATCATGCGAACACCCGCATCACTGTCCTGCAAGGCTTGTTGCAATTGCCCGCTTACTGCCGCCTCCCCTTCTCTAAAAGCTAAGGCATTTATTGCTTGAGCTCTAACTTGGGCACTTTTATCTGATAAGGCTTTTTCTATCGCTGTGCGCACACTTGCATCATTTTCAGAGCCTTCATCCACCGCCAAACTAGCAATAGCCTCAGCGCGTTCATTAACACTTTTAGCTTTAGCTTGACGTAGCAACTGCTGAGTAGGACTGACATTATCGGTACTGGCATTTTCAACTGCTAGCTTACTGCTTACTGCTGCTGAACTGCTCAATGCGCAACCGTTTCCAGCATTATCCTGAGCATGCAACGATGAGCCAAGTATCCAGACTTCTTCTGGATTTACCTGCTGTCCAGGCGCTACCGCCTTATTTTCCGGGTAGCGAAATGCTATATCAACATTAGCTCCTAATAAGCACTCCAGAACCTGCTTGGCAGTTGCGCCCACACAGGTCGCAGTAACAGGTACTTTCGGCAATACCGAATAATGCAGTTTTATGCCGGTTTTTAAAGCAACTTCATCCAGCAACTTACCTAAATCTGCCTGTTTTGCTTCTACTTGAAGTGCAGTGTTGATTAATGGATTGGCCTTTACCACCAACTGATCAATCTCTGCACTTTGAGCAATGGGCAAAGTGCCTAACAAAACACCCATTAAACAAATTTTGAAGTTTGACATAGCGAAAGAACCAACATTTCAGTAAACATCACAACAGGTGGTTTGATGATTGGACGAAGCTGCCCAGCTAAAAAGCCCTTGAACGACTCCTCTGCAATTTAAGCGGCTATCGCTGGTCTTTTTTTGCGGCCAACCACACCCAAGCCGGCAAGAGCAGATCCCATTAACCACACGGCGGCAGGCACAGGTACTTCAGAAGGGGCGCCAACAACAGCCAGTGAACCAGCTGTCGCTTTAATGGTTATGTCGTGTGTCCAAGGAATTGATTGAAAGATTTCATGATCAAACCAAGCAATGCCATTGGATAATTTATTACCCGAAGTAGGAAGATTGGCAGTTGAACCACCAGTAGGGAATGCAAGATCATTCGTTAAAAAAGCTACGTACGAACCAATATCAAAGTTTTGTCTTACACCGGCATCGGAAATACCCTTTACAGTTGAATCCTGATAGCCGGTGATATGCACCCCGAAAATATTATTCGCAGTATTCAAATCTATACGCTGCCCTTCTTGATTACCGGCAACCAGAGTCCAATCCGTACCCACATCATCCTTTTTAAAAACCCATAAATCAGTTTCCGAACCTGGAACGTCTCTATCATTGGTATAAATATCCAGAGAACCCGCGGTACTGACATCAAAATGATACGCAGCTAAATTGGCTTGCCAGCTAAGAAGATTGCCGCCTTCATCAAATGTTCCGAAATTCGTAATTGTGCCTGTCGCAGTGCCGACACCATGATCACCATTGCTCCAGGTGATTGCGGGCTCATGAATTGTAAATGGATCACCACCGACGGGTGTCACGACTTCATGTGCATAAGCATTTGCTGCAGTTAGCCCCAGCAAAGCGGCTGATAAGATTAAAGACTTTTTCATAGTTATCCCCGTAATTAAAAAAGAGTTGAGCATTTATTGACTAAAAATGGACGAGTCATCGGACCAAGTCACTTTAAAAACAAGCAGCTAGCATGCCATCATTTTATTTATCGGCAATATTTCTACCCACCCTCCAGCTGAGGCATCAATTTGCTTGAGTCGCTGCATTATAAATTAATTACCCTACTTCTAATTATTCTCCGCCGGGTTGGTTTTATAGAAAAAAACAGGCGATATGGCCCAGAAAAAATACGTTAAATAACACAGTTTAATTAAAATACAGTTTCTGTCCGCATCGAGAAGTTAGCCAATTCGTTGTTTTATCAGGACTTCTGGAAAAATCACATCCACCTCCCGACTTCGTCTAAAATGCGCCTTTTTTGTCGGCATACTGACTATGACTAAAGATATTCGTATTGAAAGATGGAGCGGTGCGGCGCTGGAGAAATTTATTCCGGAACTTGCCAGACTCAGAATTGAGGTGTTTAGGGACTTCCCTTATTTGTATGACGGCGATTATGAATACGAGAAAAAATACCTGCAGACTTATGTCAATAATCCTGACAGCGTAATCGTATTGGCACTAGATGGCGATAAAGTGGTGGGCGCATCAACCGCGCTGCCGATGAAATTTGAGACCAATGAACTTAAAAAACCATTTATTGAACACGGCTACAATCTGGATGATGTGTTTTATTGCAGCGAATCAGTACTCAATAAAGACTATCGCGGCTTAGGCATCGGCGTCCGTTTTTTTGAACAACGTGAAGCGCATGCTGTAGATTTGGGCGGTTTTAAACATATCACTTTTTGTTGCGTGGAACGCCCCGTGGATCATCCGCGTCGCCCAACCGATTATGTGCCGCTGGATCAATTCTGGAATAAGCGTGGCTATGTGAAACACCCGGAACTGAGGACCGAGTATGTCTGGAAAGATTTGGATGACAGCGATGAAACCCCTAAACCCATGACCTTTTGGCTAAAACATGAAAGTTAATATTGCTACCGCACAATACGACATTAGTTTTCTGAACAGCTGGCAGGATTATCAAAGCAAAGCCGAGCGCTGGGTTGAAGAGGCTGCCAAGCAAGATGCGAAAATTTTATTGTTTCCTGAATACGCTTGTATGGAATTGGCATCGTTATTTGGAGAAGAGATTTATTCTTCATTAAGTAAACAGCTGGTAGCGTTGCAATCCTTGCGGGATGACTACATCAAGCTTTACCAAGGTTTGGCGCAAAAGTACCAGTGTTATATTCAGGCAGGTACATTTCCGGTGGCTATTGAGCCCGATGTTTATCGCAACCGGGCCTATTTATTCTGGCCGGATGGCCGGTTCGATTTTCAAGATAAGATCATGATGACTCGTTTTGAAAACGAACAGTGGCTTATTAAAAAAGGCCAAGAGCTCAAATGTTTTGATACAGCATTCGGCAAAATAGCCATTAATATCTGCTACGACAGTGAATTTCCATTACTGGCCAGAAAACAGGTGGAAGCGGGCGCAAATTTGATTTTAGTCCCTAGTTGCACAGACACGTTGGCGGGTTTCCACCGGGTTAAAATCGGCTGCCAAGCAAGAGCCTTAGAAAACCAATGTTACGTGGTGCAAGCTTGTCTGGTGGGCAATGCGCCTTGGTCGGAAGCGGTAGATGTCAATGTCGGCTCAGCCGGTGTTTATACGCCGGTGGATCGCGGCTTCCCAGATAATGGAATTATTACTGCGGGTACCTTGAATAAGGTTGAATGGGTGTTTGCGGAAATCTCGCTGGAAAATATTGCAACTGTACGTGAACAGGGGCAAGTATTTAATTACCGGGACTGGCCGCTACAATTAACCGCTGTTAATTGAAAATTGATTCGAAGGAATAGCCGTTGGTGGTGAGTATTTCTTTCAGTTTTTTTAAGCCGTCCATTTGAATCTGCCTAACACGCTCTCTAGTTACGTTTAATTCCAACGCCACTTGCTCAAGAGTGGCGTCATCGTAACCGCACAAACCATAACGACGGCAAATCACTTCTCGTTGTTTTTCGGGTAATTGAAACACCCAGGTAGTAATGTTTTCTTTAATCCCATCTTCCTGAAGTTTCTCGTCATGCGCCTTACTGTGATCATCAGAGATAGAATCAACTAAAGGCTTGTCGAAATCTTTACCGCCCGGAATGTCTATTGACGTGACCCGCTCATTTAAGCGCAGCATTTTTTCTACTTTGCTAACAGGTTTATCAAGGTAGACGGCAATTTCCTCAGCGGTGGGCTCGTGATCAAGCGCCTGGGTAAGATGCCGCTGGGCTTTGAGATAGGTATTCATTTCTTTAACGATATGAATCGGCAATCTAATCGTGCGGGTTTGATTCATGATCGCCCGTTCAATGGTCTGCCTAATCCACCAGGTGGCATAGGTTGAAAATCTGAAACCGCGTTCGGGATCAAATTTTTCAACCGCTCGAATCAAGCCCAAATTGCCTTCATTGATAAGATCCAATAAAGGTAAGCCGCGATTCAAGTAACGCCGGGATATTTTTACCACCAAGCGCAAATTACTTTCTATCATCACTTTGCGAGCACTTTCGTCACCCAGCAAGGCTTTTTTGCCGTAGAACTTTTCCTCATCGGCCGTCAATAACTTGGATTTAGCCAGCTCATTGAGATACACGCGCGTGGCGTCCATTTCAGTATCTCGGCGGCTTTCGATGGCGATTACGGAATCCACATCTAGTGCTTCAACCACATCAGCAGACGTTTGCAACGTATCCGCATCGGTATCCTCAATCTCATCGGTGAAAGAAAACTCATCTTCAAACGACCTGGATAAGTCATCATTCAAGGGTTCAACTAATTCTTCCTTCATCTTAGCCTCTAGCGTGTGCGGCCCAAACCGAGTGGACTCATTATTTGCTTGATAAAAATATCATTGGATCGATCGGCTTGCCATTTTTTCTGATTTCAAAATGCAGCGCTGGGCGTTTGTTGCCCACTTGACCCACTTCTGCGATTACTTGGCCTTTAGTGACCGAATTACCCTCTGCAACCAGCAATCGACTGTTATTTGCGTAAGCACTTAAATACAGATCATTGTGCTTTATGATTAGCAAGTTACCGTAACCTAGTAGACCTTGTCCACTATATACCACCTTACCGGCTTCAGTAGCCGCCACCGGCTGACCCACTTTACCTGCTATTTCAATGCCTTTGTCATGTGACTGGGAAAACTTTTTCACCACTTTTCCTTTCAACGGCCATTGAAAGTTTAACTTTAACACTTTTTCTTTATCAATTGAAATAGTTAGCTTTTTTTCATTTGCAGATGCGCTATTCCCATTTGAAGCCACTATTGTTGGCGGCTTATTTTTCGATTTATTCGCCAATACCTGAGGCTTGTCCGGCACGTTAACAACAGTTTTTGGGGAGGGCGTGGTTTTGTCTTTTGGGGCTTCGGTCTTAGCTGGTTGTTTTTTTACTTCGCCCCTTAAACGAGGTTGTTCTTGATCCTGGGGATGCTCTGGAAAATGAGAATAAACTGGGGCATAGTTTGGTTCTTGTGCGCACCCACTCAATAAAATCAATGCCAGCAGCGTGGCAATTTCTGTGGAATTAACATTGCGGTGCGTCATAAATATCTTACTTGGGTAATAAAATATTTTTGGCCAAATTGATTTTTGCCGCCAGATAATCTGAGCCCCCTCGATCAGGATGAAGTTTTTGCATCAATTTACGGTGCGCGGCGATAATCTCATCTTTCGCCGCACCAGGCTGCAATCCAAGTACTTCGTAAGCTTCAGCAACAGTCATGCCACCCGGATTAACAGGTTTACCGGAACCCTGGGAAGATTGTTTCGCGCCGATAAAATTGGTCCATAGTCGATGTAATTGCGGACCATATTGTAATAATGACGGCATCAGCCTAAGCATAAAAGCCACCACCAGACCAACGCCCGCAAACAACCAATTTAAACGCCCAGTGGCTGCGAAATACAACACCAACAGGCCAACAACACTCAATCCAGCCAGACGCAGATATTTGGCTAATAGTTCTGGAGATTTTTTGCTTAGTTTGCGTAAAGTAAAATACGCAATGATGATGATCAACAACACCATATAAATTCGAATCAATGTCTGCTCCTTGTGCATGATTCCGAGGTACTGATTCAACCGTGATGATTCAGGTGTAGTACCGCCCTCATAGTTCAAGCGGCAATAATACCTTAGAATACGGCGTTCTCACGATAACACCTGGACTATTTGACACTATGCACCGCACCAAAGTTCCCGTGCTGGGCTTTGCCGCCTTTAGTGGTACCGGCAAAACCACCTTGCTAACGCAACTGATCCCGGCATTAAACCTTAAAGGACTGCGTGTTGGCTTGATCAAACACAGTCATCACGATTTTGAAATCGACCAGCCAGGCAAAGACAGCTTTCGTTTAAGAGTTGCGGGAGCATCACCGGTGTTGTTGGTATCTAAATATCGACGCGCAATCATCACCGAATTTTCAACTCGCACTGAACCCACGTTGTTCGAGCAACTTAAATACTTTGAGCAAGAGAAACTGGATCTAATTCTGGTCGAGGGTTTCCGTGACGAATCCTTTCCGAAAATTGAATTACACAGATCCATCCTGGACAATCCACTGCTCTACCCTAACGACAACAACATCGTCGCCATCGCCTCTGATGTTGCGCTAAACACTCCGGCGAGCTTGGTAAACCTGGATATTAACAGCCCAGACCAAATCGCCGACTATATTCACCAACACTTCATTGCAAAATCATGATTGACGCCTGCAGCCAAGACAGCAAACGCCTGCTTACTCTCCAAGAAGCACTGGATAACATCAAAACCAACATTTCCGCCATCACTGACACAGAAATACTCTCGTTACAAAATGCCTTAGGCCGAGTATTGGCAGCAGATATTTATTCGCCGATTAATTTACCTTTCGATCGCAATGCCGCGATGGATGGTTACGCTTATGCCAGTGCCGACAGCAATCCAGAACAACACTTTACCCTGACACTGACCGGCACATCGTGGGCAGGCAAACCATTTACCGGACAGCTGCAACCGGGCCAATGTATCCGCATTTTTACCGGTGCCGTGGTACCGCCAGAAGCAGATTCTGTGATCATGCAGGAACACGTTACTGCTGCAGGCCAGAACATACAATTTCCAGCGAACTCCAAGCCATTGCAAAACATTCGCGAAGCCGGTGAAGACATTCAGAAAGCTGAGCTGCTGTGTAAGGTCGGCAGAAAACTGTCTACTTTTGACATCGGTTTGCTGGCAGCAGCAGGTGTGGCTGAAGTTAAGGTATTACGACAAGTAAAGATTGCCTTTTTTTCCACCGGCGATGAGTTAACGTCATTAGGTCAACCGCTGCTATCCGGCAAAATATACGACAGCAACCGCTATACATTGGGCGGCTTATTAACCGACCCGGCTTATCGAGCCATCGATTTAGGCGTTATCCCCGACGACCCACAACAACTGGAAAAACACTTCACCCAATCGGCGCAAAGCTATGATGTGATTATCAGCACCGGCGGCGCATCGGTGGGCGATGCGGATTATGTGAAAGATATATTGGCACGTTGCGGCAACGTTAATTTCTGGAAACTCGCCATCAAACCAGGCAAACCCATGGCATTCGGCAACATTGGCGGTTGTCACTTTTTTGGCCTGCCGGGCAACCCCGTGGCGGTTGTGGTCACCTTTCAGCAATTAGTCACTCCTGCTCTACGGAAGCTATCAGGTGCTGATGACATTAAAAAAATTCGCTTACAAGCCACTGCGACCGGCGCGCTTAAAAAAGCACCAGGCCGTCAAGAGTTTCTACGCGGGATACTCAGCCAAAATGACAATGACGAATTTTTTGTGAGGTCAGCAGGCAGCCAAGGTTCGCACATCCTCAGCTCCATGAGCCGCAGCAACTGCTTTATAGTATTGCCAGCCGAATGCAGTGGCATTCAGGCTGGTGAAGAAGTGCTGGTTGAGCCTTTTGATCTGTTTTTGTAAACCCTGGAGGAGCGGGTTACCTGCGATTGCCTTAATTGCCGCACTCATATCGCGGGCATGGCCCGCTCCTACCGAGGCAATCAATGCACTGATTTCTTTAATAACGCCGCACAGCGCTATCGCACTCAAGCGACCACGCATCTATGCCGCCTTGTAGATTAGACACCTGGGTAAAACCTGAGCGATCCAGATAATTCGCAGCCTGCATGCTGCGCATGCCATGATGGCAAATCACCACTATCTCCCGTTGCGAATCCAATTCAGACACCCGTTGCGGCACTTGATTTAACGGAATCAGCACACTCCCTGCAATACTTGCGTAAGCGAACTCCATAGGTTCACGAACATCCAGCAAAAACAACTCGTTGGGTTCTTGCAGTTTATTTTGTAATTCTTTGGCAGATAAGACTTGGACTGACATGGGGTTCCTTTGAAAGTGAATGCGTTATAGGGCATTTGTAATTCTATCCGATAGCAAGAGGAATACTACCCAGCAATAGAAACTTACTGTTATTTGACTTCACGCCTCCGACAAAGACAGCTTAATGAGTAGAATAGACAGATCAGGCTAGCCGGTAAGGTAAGTATTACGTACCTTTTGTGGTAATTCACAATTGAATAATTCAAAATTGGGTTGATTACTTAACTACAATTACATGGCGCCAATCATTATTAGGACAAACCTGATTAGTAAGCATGCCCTTTTGACCGGAATCAGTATCGGCTTTATCAAATCGGCCATATGCAACATCATCGATGCATTGGTCAAATACAGAAATCAGTTTCAGTTAATTTAAGAAAGGTTTTTCATGGCGATTTTTCGTTGCAATAGCTGTACTCACTTACGGGAAGTTCCGAATGAGCATGTCGGCAAAACAGTCAAATGCCCAGTTTGCGAGCAAGCTTCAGGCATACACGACACCCTGACTTTCGTGAACAAAGTATTGGATAAATACGGGGCATTATTAGGTAAATATCGCGAGTTGGAGCAATCAAACAATCCCGACCCGAAGGCATCGCGCGAAGCCTATCAGCTTAAGCTAGGTAAAGAAATAGACTTACATAACACCGATGTCATAAGCAACAAAATGCAATATCAGCCGATCATTAACTGGTTCGAGCGTAAGAGCGTCCAAATTAATGTCAACCATAATGCGTTAGATACCCAAGGTTTTTACGACGAAGTCGCTATAGAAATTGGCGATAATTTTGAGGTTTTAGGGGACATACTGGACAAAATTAGAAAAACGCAGAGAAATAACTACACGTCACTGGTTTTGAATTTAAGCAACCATAGCCAAAATGCAATTAAAACTGTTACCCGTTTTTGCAAGAATTTGTACGATTTTTCGTTTGTAACAAAATACTTTTACAACAAAAACGAGAAAAGGGCCCATCTAACATTACAGACCATACCTAATATTGTTCGCTTTTTTAATGGCGAATGGCTGGAATGGTATGTGTTTATGAAGCTGTTAAAGCACTTTTACGAGAGCAAAGGATTGTTTTCCTGCCTAAGAAGCTTCGATATTCAATTCGCTAACGAAGACAAATATGAGATTGATGTTTTCTTCCTAATAAACAGCAAAATACCCGTATTTATTGAATGCAAGTCCGGTGAATTTCGTCCTTTCATAGAAAAATACAGCAAAATGCGGCAAAGGCTGGATATAAATAAAGAAAACTTTCTATTGTTGGTTCTTGGACTTAGCGACGAACAAATTGGCGGTTTGAATACGATGTATGAAATTACCTTTGTTAACGAAAAAAATTTCATCACTCATATTACGAAATTAATCTCGTAACGCATTATTCCCACGCTGAAGCGTGGGAATAATGCAGATTGGTCTATGCAGTCAATTTCTTATATTTCAAACGGTGCGGATTATCAGCATCGCTACCTAAACGACGATGACGATCGGCTTCGTAGTCTTCGTAATTGCCTTCAAACCAGACGACATTACTATCGCCTTCAAAAGCCAGCATGTGGGTAGCGATACGATCCAGAAACCAACGGTCATGCGAGATGACCACTGCACAGCCGGGGAATGCGAGTAACGCATCTTCTAACGCGCGTAAGGTCTCAACATCAAGATCGTTGGTGGGTTCGTCAAGCAACAACACGTTGCCGCCGGTTTTCAGCAGCTTGGCCAAATGTACCCGGTTACGTTCTCCCCCTGACAGCTCACCAATGCGTTTTTGCTGATCGCCGCCTTTAAAGTTAAAGCGGCCGACATACGCCCGCGAGGGGGTCTCATATTTACCGACAGTGATCATATCCAGACCATCGGAGACCTCTTCAAACACAGTTTTGTTGGGGTCCATGTCATCACGTAACTGATCAACATAGGCTAACTGAACGGTTTGACCCAATGTTAACGTGCCTGAATCCGGCTGATCGACACCAGCCATCATTCTAAACAGCGTGGTTTTACCGGCGCCGTTCGGGCCGATAATGCCGACGATGCCGCCGGGCGGAAGTTTGAAGCTCAAATCGTTGATTAACAAGCGGTCGCCAAAGGCTTTGCTGATGTTGTCGGCGTTAATGACTATATCGCCCAAACGTGGACCGGGTGGAATATAAATTTCCTGTGTTTCATTACGTTTTTGCACGTCAACGGAAGACAGCTCTTCAAAGCGCGCCAAACGCGCTTTGCTTTTGGCATGACGGCCTTTGGGATTGGAGCGCACCCATTCCAGCTCGGCTTTCATGGCTTTTTGGCGGGAAGATTCCTGCTTTTCTTCTTGCAACAGGCGATTGCCTTTTTGTTCTAACCAGCTGGAATAATTGCCTTCCCAGGGAATGCCGGAACCTCTGTCCAATTCCAAAATCCAGCCGGCCACGTTATCTAAGAAATACCGGTCATGCGTCACGGCCACAACTGTGCCGGGATAATCATGTAAAAAACGTTCCAGCCAGGCGACCGATTCGGCATCCAAATGGTTGGTAGGCTCATCTAATAACAGCATATCGGGGTTGGAGAGTAATAACCGGCATAAGGCCACGCGGCGTTTTTCCCCGCCTGACAACTTAGTGACATCAGCATCCCAATCCGGCAAGCGAAGCGCATCGGCGGCGATTTCAAGCTTTCGTTCCAACTCCCAGGCACCGGCGGCTTCAATTTTTTCCTGTAAATCCGCCTGCTCTGCCAGCAAGGCGTCAAAATCGGCATCCGGTTCGGCGAAAGCATTATTCACTTCGTTAAAGCGATCCAGCACGGCTTTGATTTCCGCAACGGCTTCTTCGACATTGCCGCGCACGGTTTTATTGGGATCAAGCTGCGGTTCCTGGGGTAAATAACCAATATTGATACCTTTTAGAGGAATCGCTTCGCCTTCAATGTCTGTATCCAGACCGGCCATGATTTTCAGCAAAGTAGATTTACCGGAACCATTCAAACCCAACACGCCGATTTTTGCGCCCGGAAAAAAAGACAGTGAAATGTCTTTGAGGATGTACTTTTTGGGCGGAACAATTTTCCCCACCCGATTCATTGAAAAAATATATTGCGCCATGATATTAGAGTTTCACCCATTGGTTGGATTGGTTAAGTAACGTGCCGGTATTATTCCATGTTATCGCTATTTGTTAATAGCTTAAGCAAGCTCCGGAATTGCACCTAGGTATAAACCTGCCCGCCATTTACAATAGGTCTTTTAAGTAGTCACTCTATTTTCGCTCCATGCTAAAAAAATACTTAGGTTTATTACTGCTGCTGTTTATTTCTACGTTGGTAGCAACGGTTGTTTATTTGCTCCCAGCATCGTCACAAAAGGCTGGGATAACGCCGCCAGCAACAGTCTACAGTCAAGCAGGAGCTGGCGAGGGTGTAGAAAAACCCTGTTCAAACGAACATCCTGACTGGCAAACTGCACAAGTGATTGATGGTGTCAGCATTGATGAATCTATCTCGTGCGAACCTGATAATCCTTACGACGTAGCAGTCTCGGTAAAAGGCACCAACAATGTTTCGATGGGCACGTTGATGCAGTCAGACTATGCACAAGATGCCGTCACCATGAGCGACGACCTCGACCATGACGGCGACCCAGACATCATCAGAATTAAGCTGGAAGTGGTCGAACTTAACGGCTCCAGCCCCGATGGACCGTTTTTAATCAACACTTACGACATAGCTCCAGGCATTCAACCTGGATTGTGGATGTACGCGCCCAAATCCAGCGGCATGGCGGTTAAAAACTTTAATTCTCTGGTTGCCCGGCCGTTTTTACGTGCGCCCTCCCCGGTGATTCGTGTTGAGCAAGGCGATAAGGTCTATGTCACGCTGGAAAACACCCATTATTTACCGCACACCATTCACCTGCATGGCGTTGATCATGCCTGGCACATTGGGGCTTCTGATAATGATGGCGGTGAAGAGCATCCGGTTTACCCCGGCACCCAGCATACCTACGAGATTCAACCCCGGCATACCGGCACCATGTTTTATCATTGCCATGTACAAACCGCCCAGCACTTCATGATGGGCTTAAACGGCATGTTTATCGTTGAAGAAAACGCAGCCAATAACTGGCCGCAAACATTCAATATAGGCGCAGGTAAAGTGCGACATCCTGCGGCAGCGGTAAAAAAAGCATTTAATCAGGAATATGATTTGTATTATCAATCGGTCGATAAACGCTTGGCCGGCATCATCCAGAATGCCAACGACCCAAGATTAGTTGCGCAACGCATGAGTCGTGACTACAACATGACCGAATCTTTCGAAAACTACTTTCTGCTCAATGGTCGGTCATTTCCTTACACGCTGAGAGACGGCCTGGTCGTGGTCAACGAAAATGAGCACATAAAGCTGCATGTGGCTAATGCCCAGCGCTCTTCGGTAGCTATTCATATTCACGGTCATAAAGCGACCATTACCGCTTATGATGGCGTTGAGCAACCCGCTGCATCGCAAATCACCCGTGATGTTTTCGACATTGCCACAGCGCAACGGATTGATCTGGATTTGCAAACCACTAACGATGGATTGCACAGTTATAGCCCCGGCTTGTGGATGTTTCATGACCATGTGCCCACCGGCACAACTACTGACGGCATGGAACCCGGCGGCAATATGGCCATCCTGGCTTATCGGCAGTTTGTCGATGAACATGGAATGCCGAAAATGCACGATGCGCTGCTCGACCAGGTGTTCAACAAAAACTACTACGCCAAAAAACAACCGGTCTGGGGAACAGGCGATTTTGCGCAATCCTTGGCTGATGCTGGCAAAATCGCCCCGGATTATCTGCGCATTATCTTGTTCGGGCTAGCCGCCGGCTTGCTGGTTGGCTTAGTCATTATTGCTTTGCTGATATTCCGTCGGAAACCACACTCATGAAAATATTCTTAGCTATTTTTAGCCTGCTGTTTGCCAGTGCATCTCCAGCAGAAATGATGAATCACGGCGGCATGATGATGGATGAAACCGGCATGATCATGAATGCCAACCGCGACAAGCTACCGCGCGATTGCACCAAAATCGCCGGCGACGTCGACATCACCATTCGGGCTGGCCATAAGCATGCCGATAAATTTAACGGTAAGATGTTCGCCTTCGACAATCAGGAGTGGGACGTGGCGCCCTGCTCTCGCATCAACATTACCTTTATTAACGATGACCAAATTCGCCATCAATTGATGATTCATGGCTTGCCCGGCTACATCTACCCGCAAGGCATGTTTCATTTAGAACTGTATGGACAAGGCGAATTAAAAGCCTCACTAATCATGCCCGCACTAAAGAAGACTTATCTCGTGCATTGTGAGTTGGCGCAACACATGGAAAAAGGCATGAAAGCACAATTAAAAGTAGATGGCGGCGATGGCGATTTACCGAGCATTCCCGGTATTAGCGAGCCCGTTAAAGCAGATATTTATGCCGTGGATTGGAACAACAATATTTGGCTGGTGTTGGTGGTATGCGTTTTAGTCGGCGGGATAGTGCCGTATTTCCTGCTTAGAAATAAACTTTGATCCTCGATTGAAAGCGATATCTCAAACAGACCGTTAGCCTGACAAAAGTGCCTGGATTCTGCCAAGGTTGTCATAGCTCAGACAGTTTTGTCAGTCGCAAACTGAGCTGAACACGCCCGATTTTAAATGCGTTACTTTTTTTAATTTTCAGGCTCCCAAAGTATCGCTCCCGACAATCAACACTGATATAAAACCAATCGCAGACTCGCCTGCTTTTCAACAGCGCAAAAAAAAACCGCCCTACCAAGAAAGTAGGTGCGGTTTAGAAATCTGTTTTAAATCAACAATGATATAAAACAACTACAAACTAAAAACGATTAGCAATTTAGAGCAAATTTTTACGTTTTGATACTGAAAGTAAGCCGAATAAGCCAACTCCAAACATCCAAACAGCTTGTGGCAGAGGGACTGGCACTGGTACGTCTTGTGAAGGAACTACGGTCAAACCAACAAATTTCTTCTGAATGAACGCCAACTCACCAACTGCGCTAGTTTTAGCGCGCAGAATGTTTTGGATAGTTACCCAAATTGAAGTGGTATCCGGTGAAAATGCCAAAGATGCGTTTGCTTCCCAATTGGCAGTATCGTCACCAAATTCTGTTTCAGCAAAAGGACCCGTAGTGATTTTACCAACGTTAGCTACAAATGGATGTGCCAAGTCGACAGCTCTTAATTCGCCACCGGCAGAAAGCTTTGCGCCTGCACCCTCACGTAAGTAATCACCTGTTTCAGTCAATGCCAGAGCATTAATACTCTTATTGTTCAATGAATCAATCTTTACTACAAAAGTTGATGAAGTAAAAGCTTGTCCATTGCCATTCAGACTTAGCGTACTGAAATTGGACGGTGCAAAAACTAATGAATCTCCAGATACCGCAGGTGTTCCAAACAGAGTGGCTAAAGAATCTTCGAAAGTGAATGAAAAATTATTGCCATTAATTGTAGCTGCGTTACCACTTGCAGAACAGGCAACAATTGCTAATGTAAACAATAGTTTATTAAAAGAAGACATCATAATTTAATTCCAAAAAAATTAATTCAAAACATCATTAATAGAATTAATAATGCAATTAGGTGATACAAAAAAGCATCTATTTATTAAAAGCAACTATCATGCCGAAAAAATTAATTATTTAATATCACTAATTTTTTGTCATTACCCGGACTTGCCGACACATAACTTCTCATGGAAATACTTAATAAACAATTCGTATAATCACTATTAGTATTTTCACCTATTTTCCATTAACCATTGAATTTAAAGTGTTTTTTATAGTATTAATTTGTTAAAACAGCCAATTATCGGCAAATAATGTCTGATGATCGACTGTTTTAGTTTATTTTTTCGCCGGTTAAATTAAGTAGACCTACTCGTTTTGCCAGGTTATTTATGGATGAGTGCTTAACAAAAGCTTTATTCTTAATAGAAGTTGTAAAGAAACCTGACACATTTATGACAATTATTCAGTTTTTTAACAAATTTCATTACACTCAGAAGACTATAAAAACATAATGACTAAGCCTTTACTAAGCCAAAGCTTACGTCAACGTAAGCGGTTGCCCACACTAACGTCATTCATTACGACACATTTACTAACCACCATGATTTCATAAAAGTGTAAAGAAAATGGACACTTTTGCCTTTCTCATTAAATCCTACAGTAACTTCATTCTGATTTTGTAGCCATGCGTCTATCATTTTTTTTCATACTATTGATTATCTCATCCGAGTGCCTTGCCTCAACATCCGCTAAAGATTGGGCAAAAGTAACCCAGCCAACAAAAACTACCGGCTTATCACAGAGTATCGGCACTTATACTGCCGGCTGCTTGCGCGGTGCGGCGGCGTTGCCGGTAAACGGCAACGGCTATCAAGTAATGCGCTTATCACGGACACGATTTTACGGGCATCCTGATTTACTCAGCTTCATTAAAAAAATGGGCAATGCCGCGACTCAGCAGCACTGGGGAACTTTATTGATCGGGGATTTAGGTCAACCACGCGGCGGCCCCACGTTAACAGGTCACCGCAGTCATCAAACCGGACTGGATGTGGACATCTGGTTTCGGCTGGCACCAGAAGCGATTGGCTCGCAGTTAAGCATTGAAGACCGTGAGACTTGGGCGGCAACTTCCGTACTTGCCGAAAAATCTGATGCTATTAGTCCCAAACATTGGTCGCCGATAAACGAACACATTCTTGAAGCGGCCGCAAACCTGCCGGAGGTAGAACGTATTTTTGTTAATGCCAGTGTCAAAAGACAATTATGCACGGACAATAGCGGACAAAGCTGGCTTAGAAAAATTCGCCCTTGGTACGGGCATGACGATCATTTTCATGTCCGCCTGAAATGCCCTGCTGATAATCCGGAGTGTCGAATTCAAGATGCCGTCCCCAAAGGAGACGGCTGTGATGCCAGCTTGGCATGGTGGTTTTCAGCGGAGGCTAAGGCTGATTTGTTAGCGCCTAAAAAACCAGCAACAGTGCCGGTACTGCCGGCTCAATGCCAAGTGGTATTAAATGAATGAAATTATTCGGCCAATGGGATCATATCAGCCAACTTTGGCGCGCCCGCACGCTCGATAATTTCTACTGCATTACCATCCGGATCACGGCAAAACAATGCCTTACGGCCAGAGATACTCAAGGTATAAGCAACGCCTGATCTTTCCAACAGCTCGCGAATAGGCTCCAGCTCTGACACAGTCAAGGCAAAATGCCGATCACGACCACCATGCGCTGGGCGGCCGGTGGTCGGATCCGGATTGTTCAATTCCATGATGTGAACTTGCTGCTCACCCAACTGAAACCAGGCGCCCGGAAACCCCATATCGGGGCGATGCACCTGCTGCAGCCCTAAAATATCCCGATAAAATCGTAACGACACTTCAGTATTGGCGACAATAACGCTGGCGTGGTGTAAAGCAAAATCGGGTTTTGACATGATTTCCTAATAGTTAAGCGGGTTAAATAAGTTGGGTAGCGTTAATTCAATTACAAAGTTTTTATTTTTTCCAGAATTTCCTGGGCATGACCTTCGTGATTCACTCCGTAAATTACATCGGCCAAGTTGCCTTGCTTATCGATAATGAAAGTAGAGCGCAAAACTGCCATGCTTTTAACGCCGTTTTTTTCTCTTTCCCGCCACACACCGTAGCTTTCGCAAAGCTCGCCTTCGGTGTCGGCTAATAAATCGACCTTAAGATCGTATTTTTTGATGAAATCAGTGTGGCTGCTGCAAGAATCTTTACTTACACCAATAACGACTGTATCCAGTTTGGCAAATTCACTTGCCAACCGGGTAAAGTCGTTGGCTTCAATGGTGCAACCCGGCGTGTCATCTTTGGGATAAAAATACAGCACGACATTTTTTTTACCCTTGAAATCAGCCAAACTGACTGTGTCATTATTTTGATTTTTGCTGCTAAAAATTGGCGCGGGTTGTTGTGCTTGTAACATTGGAATCTCCTAGTGCTTTACGTTGGATTACGCCTGCATGATAGTGAGCTGGTTAATTAAAGTCCAGGCATTCACCGGCCCGCGCAATCAATGGGTTTGCATTAGGCCGTCTAGCGTCAATCCGCAACTGGGCACAAATACTGTCATAAAAAAAATAACTTCCGGCTGCTCAGACTGTCCCAGGGTTTGCACCAAATGCTCTGCTGCAGTCTCAAACTCCCTGTTACCGGCTTTTAATTCCGCCTGGCATTTAAGATAGGCGGAGATTTTATCAGCCGCTTTAATAAGACCGGCATGCTCTTCAGGCAATTGCTCATGATGAATCAGCGCCATAAAATCCGCCTGCAACTCGCCGGGCAATAATGCTACTAATTCATTTTCGGCCTGCTCTTCTATCTGCTTGTAGGCCAAGCGAATAGCATGGGAATGATATTTAATGGGCGTCGGTAAATCGCCGGTAATCACTTCGGTAATGTCATGATATAAGGCCGCCGTTGCCACTGCATTAGCATCGACCTGCCCGCCAAAATAGCGGTTTTTAATTAACGCCAAGGTATGGGCAATTACTGAGACTTCCCAGCTATGCTCCATGACATTTTCATCGTGGGCATTACGTTTAAGCCCCCAACGCTTAATCCATCTAAGCCGCGATAAGTAAGCGTAAAAGCTGCTGCTAATTGTCGGTTTGCTCATAATGGCCCTTCGATAAATTCACGCCCCAGCATGAACAGCTCTAAAATTATTGTCATTTTTAGCCTCGCTTACGGGATTGCTTAGGTATTTGACAACTGCCATCCTGACAACGCTTCGCACCGAATAAACCGCCAAGATTCAACCGGTATTTAGCAAAAACCAGGTATAACCCATCAAAGAGTTGCTTCAATATTGGCCAGCCGGTGGGCGCCAATAACCAACCCAACCCCACTGCCCGATACGCCTCTCTAAATACCGGCATGCCTTTAACGATTGCGCCATTAGGATAAACGCCGTGAATTTCCGCCATCAACTGCGCAAACGTTTTATTGTGCAGCGCAGGATCAAAATCAGTATCGGTAATGTCTTTAAAGCCAAGCTTGCCTTGTTTGTTAAAGCGGGACAACCACGCCACTTCTTTTTGGCAAATCGGACATTCGCCATCATAGAGCAACGTAAATTGCACTTGTGATTGTTCAGATGTTTCAGGTTTCATTCAAACTCCGTCAGAAAGGGTGGCAGGCTGCTATGATGCACCCTTAAAAGTTAACTCTTCAACCTCCTTAAAACAAATCATGCTTATTCAGTGGTATCCCGGCCATATGCACAAGGCCAGCAAAGAAGTCAAAGAGATCCTGCCTCAGGTGGATCTGGTGATTGAAATTCTCGATGCGCGCATTCCGTTCAGCAGCCAAAACCCCATGCTCGCCAGTATCCGCGGCGACAAGCCCTGCATCAAAGTGCTTAACAAAAGCGATCTAGCTGATCCCGAGCTGACGCAACAGTGGCAAAGTTACATGGAACAAGAACAAAATGTAAAAACTCTCGCCTTAACCATTGAGCACCCGGAAAAAATCCGTCAATTGCCTGAGTTATGCCACAAAATGCTGCCCGATAAAGACAATCAATCCAAATTGCTGCATGCGTTGATTATGGGCATACCCAACGTCGGCAAATCTACTTTAATCAATATTTTGGCGGGGCGAACCATTGCCAAAACCGGCAACGAGCCAGCCGTTACCAAACACCAGCAACGCATTGATATAGGCAACGGCATTATCTTGTTAGACACCCCGGGCATGCTTTGGCCCAATCTGGAAAACAAAAATACCGGTTACCGGCTGGCAACTACCGGTGCCATTAAAGATACGGCTATCGACCACGAAGACATCGCCCAATTTGCTGCCGGGTATCTGTTGCAACATTACCCGGAGTTTTTAAAAGAGCGTTTTCAACTGACTGAACTACCTAAAGGTGATCAAGAATGTTTGGCAGCTATCGGCAAAAAACGCGGCTGTTTGCGCACCGGTGGACGAGTTGAAATCGATAAAGCGGCAAAAATCCTATTGGCGGAATTACGGGCAGGTACGCTGGGTAGAATTACGCTCGAAACCCCAGCAATGATGGAACAAGAGCTGGCCGAGCTGGTGATCATTCGTGAAGAAAAAGCGGCCCGTAAAAAAGACCGCAAGAAAAATTGGAAAGCATCACGTTGAATTAATAGTTATCAGCAAGTTGTTCACTGACCGGAGCCAAAGCTTACAACTTGCTTGGCTTGGCTTCGACTCCGCTCAATCTTCGGGCTTTTTGTTATGGTGTAGGGTACGCATCGCGTACCTTTTTTAATAATATTGCTGTAAATCATGACCGTAAAAGGTACGCAATGCGTACCCTACATAACGTGGGTGATCTTATTCCACCCTACTCCGCTTTCAACACAACCGGTTGGTCTTCATAAATTCCGGTTAATTTGCGTTTAAATTCATCGGTAATTAGTCGGGCATCCTGGCGGGTGCCCACTACGCGCGGAGTAATCAATACCACTAATTCAGTTTTGTTATTCTTTTTATTGGTACTCCCAAACAATGGCCCGATCAAAGGCAACTCATATAAAAAGGGTATACCAGATTTATTGTCAGTGATGTCATCCTTAATCAATCCGCCCAATACAATTGTTTCACCGCTTTGCACGGCAACGGTACTGGTAATTTCCCGAGTTGCTATCGTAGGTGAATCAATATTGCTGCCGCTCCCTGTATCCTTCACATTTTCAACACTTTGCTCAATATCCATAATGACCAAGCCATTGGCATTGACTCTGGGTTTAACTGTTAATTTCACCCCAGTCTTACGTTGCTCTATAGAACTGGTCTGAATCGGGTTGACACTACCATTGGTATTGGTTGATTCGGAAGTTCGGATAGGCACTTCGTCACCCACTTGGATATTGGCTTCTTGATTATTCAACACCATCAGCGATGGCGAGGAAATAACATTAACATTATTATTGGTAGCTTCAGCAGACAATAACGCTTTAACAGAACCTGAGTCCTGCAGCAAAGTCAGCCCGCCTGTTGCAGTGGCTAGAGCCGCTGAAGATGCAATATCAGTAAGTTTTGCATTCAATAAATTACTAGTCGCAGTGGTATTGCCCGAATTTAGATACCATTTAATGCCGTATGCCAACTCATCCGTCAACGTCACTTCAGCGATCGTCGCATCAATCAGCACTTGTAACGGCATTACATCCAACTGCCTGATAATCGGCAAAATTACGCCGAATTCTTGTGCCGTCGCAACAATCACCAGCGAGTTATTAGCCGAGTCGGCAATAATCTTAACTTCGCCGACATTAGCAACCTTAGCATCGCCCGTTGCGGTACTGCCGCTGCTGAGATTGCTGTTTTGATTGTTGCTATTGATACCGGTTGCGCCGGTTTTTTGCCCTGTTTTTGTACCAGTCGCATCAGTTTTGTTACTGGTCTGTTTGTTACTAATCGTTGTAGATTTTTTACCGGGAGCAAGCTTTGCCGATTTGCTTGAGCGTTGCCCACTGCCAAAAATATCGTTTAAAGTATCAGCCAACTCCATCGCATCAACATGCTGCACTTTGTATACATTGACACCGCCGCCAGTGGCGGTATTAGCACGATCAAGCCGGGTTATCCAGCTTTCAATATCCCTTAAATAACGGGCTTGATGAGTGATAGCCATCACCGAATTCATACGGTCAATCGCGATAAAGCGAAAGAACTCAGACTCGCCCTCTTTGGCTTTACTATCAAAAACTTCTTCAAGCTCTTTGATGACCGTATCTGCATCGACATGCGTCAACGGAAACAACGCAAAGGAGCGACCTTTTAACACGTCAACATCAAACGTGCTAATCATGTCCAATACCCGGCCCAATTCATCCGGAGTACCGGAAACAACCAAAATATTGCGGGTACTATCAACATTGAGTATGGTCTTTTCCTGCACCAGCGGCTTAATCACATCGACTATGTCTTGCACAGCGACATTTCTGATGGGAATCACCCTGACTTGATAGCCCGTTCTTCCGGCGGTACCTGGCGCGGCGAAATTGGAACTATACAATGCTTCACTGTCAGGCTCGATGTGGTAAATGCTGGCATCTTTAATCAGTACGGCATTATTCATGCGCAGCAGCATTTCCAAAGTGGGAATCAGTTCATCTTTACTGAGCGGGTCGGTTGTTTGCAGGGTTACCTTGCCGGCCACTTTCGGGCTCAGCACATAATTTTGCCCCAGGATGTCACTCAATATCACTTTGGCGACTTCACCTAAATCAGCTTCGTCAAAATTAAGGCTAAAAGTGCGTTCGCCGACGGCCGACGTTTTTCTGTGCTGTTCGGGTTTATTAGGCACAAACTGATCGGTACCAGGATAGAGCTCACCTTTGGATTTGTTGGCATCGGTGACCGGTACTTTATTCTGTAAGTCTTTAAAGACATCAGGGTTTTGCGGTTTTTCAACAATTTGCGTGACCGGCACCAAGGGCAATTTTGCCGCTTGCTTGGGGCCTAATAATTCGCAGCTGGACAGGGTCAACCCCATAGCCATTAGATAAGAGACAGTAGCGACTTTCTTTACATTACTCATTGGGGAATCTCAGTAGTATCAACTTCGGTTTGTTCGGGTGGCTGTTCTGCAGGGGGTACTGCAGGCGGGTTAGCTGCATTTGCCGGTTGTCTTATTGGTGCGGTTTTAGGTTTGGGTTTTCTTAACAGCAATTCTTTTTGCTCACTGCCTTGAATAAGTAGGATTTTATCGTTACCGATTTCCGTCAATTTCCAGCCATCAAGATCTTCTCCAATAGTTATTCTTCGGTGCTTGATTTTTGCTTGACTGGTTTTGGCGCGACTGATTAATACTGACTGACCTTTATTGGACGTGTAAATCCCGTTTAATTGCCAATCAAAGTTTTCCACTGCAGCTGCCGCATTCGCCTGTTCTGAGGATGGCTCATCAACCGGCTTTCTGCCTTTGATAAACAATGGCCGGGTCACCAAGTCTTCATAACTGGATTCGGGCTGTTCGGCAAGTGTGATACTGGGCAATTGATCGGGACTACTATCCGGCACTTTTACCGTCGTCAGCGAAGTTAATAATTGCTGCTGAGCTGATTTTGCATATAGCCATTCGCCTGCGATTACCAGCAACAGTCCCGCACAAACGGAAATCAACAAAGTAATTAGCTTAATGTTCATTCCGACTGTTTCCTCATAAAGCTGACTGCTTGGAAATTGACATTAAGTTCATTACTGAGATCAAGCTGCCGTGTTGCTTTGTTCCTGACCCCGCGCATCGGCCGAATATCAATTTGATCAATAACGATTAACGGCGCTGAAGTTTCTATGTTATAGAGAACCGTTCTTAATACTTCACTGTTACCAGTCATTCTGACGCTGATGGTGATACGGGTAAATTCGTCTTTGGTGGACACCGGCAACACTTGAGTACTACTTAATTGCCCACCCGCCTCAACGATGGTTTTTTTAATAAACTCCTGCAATTCTGCCGACGCCAGCGCGCTGGTTTCCTGTCTGTTAAGGTAGCCCTGTTCGGCATAGGCCTGTTTAATCTGATCAAGATTTGCGGCGACCCGATCTTTTGTCGCTAATACCCGTTCATATTGTTGTAGCCGGAACGCCAAGGCTTGTTTGCTTTCGTTTAATTCCAAACCTTTGTTGATAATGGGCATCACCACCAATAAAGAGAATACCAGTGCGACTAGAGCCAACAACCCCAGCGCCAGCCATCTTTGGCTGAGCTTATTTTCCATCAGCGCCATCACTGCCTCCGGCTTTTTTAGATGCGTCAGTATTGTCAGTTCGGTTTTCTAACGGTACTTGGCTGTCTTCCGAAACAGCAGGTTCTTCTTCGACATTTGGTGCATCTTGCGGATTATTATTGCCTAACTCAGCTTTTGGCTCCACTGGTGCCGGTTTAGTAGCGTCGACGGTAATTTGGAAACGCTCTAGCCCGGTGATTTTGTCCTGAGTGACCGGTGAAACGAAACGCGCATTGGCGAAATAATCGGATGCTTCCAGCAAGCTAATCAACCCAGAAGCTGACGCAGACTCACCCTGCATTTGTAAATGGCCATCGGAATATTGGGCATACGTTAATGACGTGTCATCTTTAATCAAAGCGCTTAAGGCATTAAGCAAGACGACCAAAGCCGGGCGCGCGGTTTTCTGATCCAATAGCAGCTTGGTATGCTCGGTCAGCGTATCAATTTCCAACTGCATGGCTTTTATTTTTTTTGCTTCCGGCTCCACTTCGTCGATTTTGTTTTGTAAAGTCTCGACCGATTGGGACTCCAGCCACACCGGCAATGCCATTGCCGTCATTGCTAATGTCAACGCCAATGCCAGCAAGCCGCCAACTATCAATTGTGGCGTTCTGGCGTTTTTTTCACGTAACCATTCCGGCAGCAGATTGTAATAATCATCATCCAGACCAAGATCGTTAGCTGCACCTTCGTAATCAAAAAGCAGCGGCTGAATACCCATCATTTTGATGTCGGCATAGAGTGCATCCAATATTTCCCGGGTGGTCAAAATCAACATGACTCTAATCTGCCCCGGCTCGTTATCTTCGTTTAGCAATTTCGCGGCAAAATAAATTTGCTCGGCTTTAAATGGCGTGTAACGATCAAGTTCGTAAGCGACAACTTGTTGTAAATTTTCCTCAGCCGCCGCCGGCAACACCAAGTCTTTATGAATAACATCACGATCGTTTAAACGAATAACAACGTGAGCTTTACTTAGTCTTTCGTCCTGAGCCAATAAGGCTTCATATTGCGCAGCACCATCCTGGTTTCTGTCGAGCACCGCCAGTACTTCAGCCTGCTGTTTGTATTCATAACTTAAAACCAATTGCCCACCTTGGGGACGCACGATGATAAAGCCCTGTTTATCACTGACCAGTTGTTTTAATTTATCGGGCACCCAGACGCTCAGCTCGCGACGCCACCAGCGCCAGAACTTTTTTAAGTCGAAATTAATTGTTGAATTCAGGTTCAGCATACTGCTTCACAAGTAAGTTATTTTTATCATCCAAGAACAGAGATTGCTCAAGGTGTTGATTACGTCGCCATTTAAGTACTGTAAACGAATTGGCGCCGGCACCATCAACTTTTTCCACTACAACGCTAAGCGTTGCTGAAGCACCATCAGCAAAACGCACTTCAGCAATAATTTCAGTCACTCCGGTCGACACCGGCGCTTGTTCAGTTAACTCTGTTTCCGAGCTTTCTGAAGGCGTTAGATTTAAGTCATCAGCATTCAACTCAGCCGAGGTAAGCAGTGCAGTTGAGGGTGTGGGAAGACCATTGACGACACTGCTGAAGCGCGCCGCCAAGTATTGGTCCAAATACTGCTGATTCAGAGTCGGCATGATTTCCAACACGTCTCGGGACGCCTGCTGCAAATCCACATCTTTACCGGAATAACATGTTATCAAAGGCACCAACGCTTGATAAACATCCTCGGTCATACCTTGCACTAATTGTAATTCTTCAATGGCACGAAAACGCTTATTTCTGGGTTGATAACTTAGCCCGGCTTTTTTGTATTCATTTTTTTCCGCACCATCAATACGAGCCGCATCATCAGCGTCTCGCCAATCTAAAATGGCATTGACCAGTTTGGTTTGTTGCTCTTTATCGTTGATGACATGACTTATCAGCGCTTGCAGTAACTCTTCACTGGCATTATTGATGTCTATTTTGCCAACTTCGGCCAACATCTGAATTCTTACTTGGGTGTCAGCAAAATCAATTTCATAGACGCTGCCATCGGCTCGCCAACGCTTGTTGGCTTCTGGATGCAATAACATTAACTCAGCAACAGCAACTCCAGACTCCGCAAGCGCCATTGCTTGAGCGTTGGCTTTAACACCGGCAGCGACGGCTATTTCACGACGCATATTCAACGCAAAGCTGCCCGCCATAATAATCAAAAGGCTCAGTACCCATAACACCAAAATTAACGCAAAGCCTTGCTGTTTTGTCACGTTCACCGATTACGCTCGGCTTGCTGAGTAGGATCGACTTCCTTATTTTCATCGACCACTTCCCCGTCGTTATCTTCATTGCTGTAATTGCCGGTAATTTTTAAATCAATGATCAAATCCGGCCAATCGATGCCATTGTCCAATTCAATGCTGACTTTAACCAACCGCGGTTGGATTTCTTTTTCTACCCATTCCGTTTGCCATCGAATATCGTCGTTACCCGGTTCTGCGCCGAAGTAGCTTAGCTCAAAGCGTGTTACATGCTTAACCAATACGACTTCGTCCTGATGCCATTGCTCGCCTTCAGCTAAGGGTAAAAATGGGCTTAAGCCTACTTTAAGCACCGAATCGCCGTCTTGTTGTTGCAGGGACAACGAAAACTGTTGCAGACCTTTCCTACCCACGCTGTCAGGAAACGCCGTAACAAATTGCAGGGTTTGCCGAGCGCCTTGAAAAGCAAAGGTTTTAACGCCTTCTTCACCAGAAAAATCATTCCATACCGGTTTTGACGACGCCAGGTGCTGTTGAAAAAAATTGTAAACAACAGCCACTTCGTTGACGTCAGTGATTTTGCTTTCACCTTGCTCCCAGCTTTGGGCACAAATTTTCAAGCTGGTAAATAACAGCACCACCATGATACTGAGCAAGGTCATCGCGATTAATACTTCTATCAGGGTAAATCCCTGTTGAGTTTGTCGACGTATAGTCATATCGCGGCCGCCAATTTCAACTTAGTCAGCTCAAATTGCCGATTGTCATCGCCCCAAGTGACCACCACCCGGACTTTAAACAAAGAGAGAGGAATCTCGCCGGTGTCAATGTCAGATTTCTTGCTGGTGACATTGGCAAAATCTAAGGTGTAAGGCGTGACGCTGATCAGCCATTGGTATCTTTGTAATTCCACGCCTGAGCTTTCACCGGGTTGAAGTGGTGCTGTTACCCCAGTTTCCGCGATTAGCGATTCGGCTATTTGTACGGCAACTGTATATTCTTCAGCTACTTGGGCAGTGTTAACACCGGAACTAAAAATTTTTAACAAAATACCCAGAGAGAGCGCCAGAATGGAAAACGCTATCAGAATCTCTAATAATGAAAAGCCAGCCTGCTTACGTAGCATTCAATTCACTTGCACCAGTCAGCCAATTGACATCGATTTGCCAGCCTGCCTTGCCCTTCTCCAGGGTAATCCTGCCGCCTATTGACGAGCCATCAGGAAAAAACCTGATCCTCGCAACCCCTTCGCCTGCCACTTCATCTTGGCCGGTCACGACAGAAATATCTATATCCTCAGGTATTTGATAATTCTTGTCGCGTCCACTGACCGTGTATGAATTTTCACTTAAATCAATTTCGATAGTGGTTTGCTGGTGACTTACCAATGCTTGTCCACGCGCATAGCGCAAAGCAGATACCATATCTCTGGCGGCACTTTTAAGCTCAAGAGTATCGTTGCCGGAGGATAAATTGATACTGATCGCCGAAAATCCCAATACCATGATAGACAGCACCATCAGCAGTTCAAGCAGGGTAAAACCTCGCTGCCTGAACTGGCTTTTATCAGAATTTTTTATGCGTTTTAGCAATGCAGGAATAGCCGACACAGGCTCTTTAGACGGAGTCAACAGCGGTTGCCGCAGTCTACCTTGGCTTAGTTTTGAGGTGTTATTCCCAGCTGGTAATGTCCTGATCTTCACCTTCACCACCTTCCTTAGCGTCAGCACCCCAGCTGAATAAATCAAACTTACCGTGCGTACCGGGAGCTGCGTAGTGATACTCCTGTTGCCACGGATCCAAAGGAATTTTTGATTTACGTAAATACGGACCGTTCCAGCGTTTAGCATCATCCGGTGCCTGAATCAACGCATTAAGGCCTTGTTCGGAGGTCGGATAGCGGCCCAAATCGAGTTTGTACATATCCAAACTGGCCGCCAAATCTTCAATCTGTACTTTTGCAGCTTTGGTTTTCGATTCACCCATGTGCTTCATAACCTGCGGCCCGACTATGCCAGCCAACATGGCGATAATGCCTAAGACGACTAATAACTCAAGTAAGGTAAAACCGGTTTGTGCGTATTTTTTCATAGTTCTGTTTAAGTGTTTTACGGTTAAAAAGCCAAGTCATTAACGCTTAAGATGGCAAGCAAAATCGACACGATAATACCAGCAATCATTAGCCCTAATGAAATTATCAAAGCAGGTTCTAATAGTGCCAACATACGGGCAATGGCAACGCGCAATTGCTTGTCGTAGATGGTGGCAACGCGTAGCAACATCTCTTCCAGACGCCCTGTTTCTTCGCCCATTTTAATCATTTGCAGGGCCATTTTGGGCAATACACCTTTCGCCAACAAGGCATCGGACATACTCTTACCTTGTTTGAGCTGATCTTCAGCATCTTGAACAGCATCTGCAAGCACCAAATTATCGACCGTTTCACGCACAATAATCAACGCGGACAAAATCGATACGCCATTACCCAACAAAGTCCCCAAGGTACGGCTGATATTGGCGGTTTCTTTGTTGAGGATAATATTACCAACTAACGGCAATCTTAAAAAACGACCATCCCACACTTTCTTCCTTATCGGGTCGGCCAATTGCCATTTCATATAGCTGGACAATGACACCGCGCCGCCAATCAGCAGCCACCAATAGCTTTGCAACCATTCCGCCAGCCCCACCACAATCTGGGTCGATACCGGCAAGGCTTTGCCGGCACTGGCAAACATCTCGGAAAATTGCGGCACCACAAAGGTCAGCATAATAAATAATGATGCCAACGACATGACCAACAGAATCATTGGATAAATCAATGCGGTGCTGACCGTGTCTTTTAATTCTTGCGAGCGCTCCAGATATTCTGCAAGTCGACTTAATACTTCACCCAAACTGCCGCCGGCTTCACCGGCTCGAATCATATTTAAATAAAACTTGGAAAATATGCTGGTACGCGAGCGATCGGGAGATTTACGTCTTTCTAAGGAATCCGCCAAGGCCGCCCCGCCTTTGACTTTTTCCAGCACACGCGCAATGAGCTTAGTTAACGCTTCGTTGTCTTCAGTTAGATCCATCAGCACCAACAACGATTTATCCAACGGTAAGCCCGATTCCAATAACGTCGCAAGCTCGCTGGTGAATAACAACAAGTCTTTTTGCGCCAAGCCTGAACGTTTTGCACTGAGTTTAAATCCGGAAAACAGTTTCGGCTTGGCCGGCACCACCCGAATCGGCATATAACCTTCAGCCTGTAAGGTAGCAATCAGGATTTGCTCATTAATAGCCTCCCTGATGCCTTCAATCACGTCACCTTGACCATTAACGGCCTTGTATGAAAACGCGGGCATCTCAGCTTTCCGCCGTAGTCACACGCAACACTTCTTCCAGCGTGGTGATGCCCTGCGCTACTTTAACCAAGCCATTTTCATACATGGTTGACATGCCTTCTGCAATCGCCAGTTTTTGAATAACACCGGCTTCGGCATGAGTCATAATCAATTTGCGGATAGGATCAGTCATCGGTAAAAACTCAATAATCGCCAAACGTCCCCGATAACCCATATCTGAACAAAGACTGCAGCCCACCGGTTTATAAAAAACAATATCGCCTGTCGGAACAAAACGTCGTAACTGTAAGTCTTCAACCAGTTCCTCAGGTGGGTGATAGGCTTGTTTACATACTGGACATAACTTTCTTACCAAACGCTGCGCCAAAATGCCGTTGACCGTGGAAGTCAGTAAATATTCTTCCAGCCCCATATCCAGTAAGCGCGTAACGCCGCCGGCTGCATCATTAGTATGCAGCGTTGACAACACCAAATGGCCGGTCAGCGCCGATTGCACAGCAATGCGCGCAGTTTCCAAATCACGCATTTCCCCGATCATAATCACATCCGGATCTTGCCGGACTATAGAGCGTAAAGCCGCCGCAAACGTTAAGCCGATTTGCGGTTTGGCCTGAATCTGGTTGATACCTTCCATTTGGTATTCCACCGGATCTTCGACAGTAATTATCTTGCGCTCTGAGGTATTAAGCTGTTTTAACGCCGCGTACATCGTGGTCGATTTACCGCTGCCGGTAGGGCCGGTAATTAGAATAATGCCATGCGGTTGTGACAATGCGTCGAGGAACTGATCTAAATGTTTGCCGGCAAAACCCAAGGCGGCAAAATCCAATACGGTATTGTCCTTATCCAACAAACGAATCACCACGCTTTCCCCGTACATGGTAGGAATGGTGGACACCCGCAAATCCAGCTCTTTACCGAGCATTTGTATCTTGATACGGCCGTCCTGCGGCAAGCGTCGTTCTGCAATATTGAGCTTGGCCATAATTTTAATGCGCGAAATTACCGCTGCGGTCGATTTAACCGACGGCGCATCAATGGCCTTGAGCACACCATCAACACGCAGCCTAACTTTAAGACTTTGCTCAAAAGGCTCAATGTGAATATCCGAGGCACGGGTTTCAATAGCGCGTTGCATGATCAGGTTGACCATTTTGATGATCGGCGCTTCGCTGGCCAAATCTTTTAGGTGTTCCAGGTCTTCATCAGCGATGTCATCCATATCCAGATCATCTACAACTTTGTCGACTTGTGAGCGACCTTCACCGTACTGCACATCCAACGCAGCATCAATCTCGGATAATAATCCCACTTTCGGGATAACATGTTTACCGGTCGCCAGTTGTAAGGCATCAACCACAAACTGGTCTTCCGGATCCATCATCGCCACTTCAATGGCGTTTTCATTACTTAAGCCAATGACATGATATTGCTTAAGAAAACGCAGCGAAATATTCTCAGGCAGCTGTCGTTCCAGCGGATATTGTTCGGCAATTATTTTTTCAAATTGGCCCGACTCAACATACGCATCGGCCACATCCAGCTCAGAACAAACGCCCAACTTCACCAGCAACTGTGGCAGGCTTTCAGACCCAGCGGTTTTTTTGACCCGTTCAACTTTTTTTAATTCACTTTGCGAGAGCTTGCCGCGCTCATGCAAAACATTCAATAAAGATTCATACGCCATTTAATTATCCATGTTTACGGGCTTGGTTTAATCGCAAAACATTATGCCGCTTTGCCGTTATTGCGGTCAAAAAACTCATGACTGACTAACGCGAGCAATATCAACGCACTACCGATTAGTACCTTCACCGTTAAAGGCTCGTGGTTAACAAAGTGTCCAAGCGCTAATGCCATAACGGGTGAGATTAAGGTAATGAGTGCAACGCGTGTCGCACTGAGGTAAATCAGTAAATAGTAATACAGGGCAAAACCGATGGTGGTGGCGATCACGCCCAAATAAACGATGGACACCCAACTGGTAATTGGTAAATCTGTTGGCCAGTGACCATCAAAACTTATCCAGGTAAGCAAATACAACGGTAGCGACAGCAATAAGCCGCCGGTAACTTGGGTTAATGCGGGCAACTTAGCATCAATTCGCTTTACCCAGACAGCGCTGAATGATTGCAAGAATGTTGCTACTAACACTCCACAAATACCCATCACTGCCTCGCGTCCCAGTTGCAAGGCGGAGCCAAACATTACGGCCAAACCGACAATACCCAGGATGTAGGAAAGCACTTTGCCCTTAGTCAGGCTTCGCTCAGCTAACCACAAGGCTACCAACAACGCCGTCATTAAGGGTGTAAGTCCGAAAATGACTGAAATCCAACCGGAAGGAATAAATTGCGCTGCCCAATACACTACCAGCATGGAGCCGTATATCTGTAGAGCTACTGCAAGATAGGTTTGCAGCGCTTTTGAATGCCAGATTAAACGCTGTTGACTCAAGCCTAACGCCATCAATGTACAAGCGGCGCCGATGGTCATACGTGCCGTGACGCCAAACAAAAAACCCGGTCCTTCAGCACTCCATTTGATGGCTAGCGGGGTTGTCGACCACAGTAAAACAATAAATATGTACGCTAACACCACACCTATTTGCAGCATTGTTATCCCTTTTAATGCATTTCTATGAGCAATTTTCTGATTTTATCCAGGAGTTGCTGTTGCTGCTCTTCGTTCAATTTGGCAAAGTCTTGCTGAAACTCAATCAAACTATAAGGGTTTTCACCCAACGAATTGACTGTTGCGGTAATTCCGCAATCGGCAAGCACTTGCGTTAACGGCTTGGCCGCATCATCCAACGGGATTGACCCGGATAACACTTCGCGAATCAGGGTATTGACCCTAATAAATATGGCCTTGCCTGAGAGCATTTGGGTTGCAATGGCTTGGGCGTTTTCGTTGGTATAACCGCGGCGTTTGGAGTCTTTAAACGTAGTCATTTGGATATTAACCGGCGGCTTTTGGTCAATTTGATACTCAACACCAAAGCGGCTGCCTTGCGACGCAATCAGACTGGTCGATTCAATAGTCACCTGTAAGGCATTATCTTTGCACACGACTTCAAGACGAATATTGTCATAAAGATCACGACGCGGTAATGGCGACCGGGCAATGCTGTAACTACGATTGTTTAATCGATCGCTTTCTTGCACATAGTTCCAAGCATTCGCCGCCAGCGCGTTGGTCGGCAACAAAAACACCACCGACACCCCGATCAGGCCCAACTTACAAAATGTTTGCATAATCTTGCTCAAGTTGCCGAAAGTTCATCGAGGACATAAACCGGCTAAAACTCAACCATGCTGAAAGCCCCATTAAGTCTTTAAATTGCGGCGGTAAAAAATGCGGCGGCACGACGGTCCCTTCCTCTACCAAATCGACGAGCACTTTCATATCCTCGATCATAGTTTTTCCGCAGAACAATAACGGAATTCGGTCGGGTTTACCTTTACTAACCGCCAAACGCATAAAGTTGTAAGTGAGGACAAAACCTTTGATGTAGGTCAGGTCTTTGGTAAACGCCATACCGTCAGGACTGCTGCCTCGAAACACGCGACTGCTGAGGGTGTAGCTTTCTTCTCTATCCAAGCCTTTGTCTAAGAAGAAAGTGAATATCTCCATAAAGTCGGCGCCTTCTTCGGCCAAAGTAATGGCACGCACTCGGTTAATCAAACGCATCAAGCGATTGGGTGTCGAGCTAAAGGTCAAAATTTCCATCAACACTGCCAAACCTTCCTGGGTAACAGTTGCTGAAGGCGGCCCTTTGCCCAAAAAAGTACAATAAGGCTGTGCTAATCCATTCAAAGTGGTGCCCAAATGCACCCAAATTTCATGCACTTCCAGCACACGCAAATCGCGCATGTTAAATAAAGCGTCGGCACGCAATTTGACATAATCAGTGCCTGCCGCCGCATCGGCAATAATGCCGTCACTGATCATGGCCCGAAGGCCATCACCGGGAAACATGGCTTCTATTTTTTCGTTAAGTATCGCTACGGCATCTTTAGCATTAATGGTTTTGGGCTCTTCAACCAGAAAATCCAGTTTCAATAATTGCGACAAGGTGGCTTCCATCATGCTGCCCAAATCGGCAATGGTCGGATCACCAACATGAAAGACATCTTGTGACGAGCCATACAGCTCTTGAGAAATATTGGTAAACGTTGAGGTGCCCCGCGCTTCCAGCATGCGCACGACATCCTGGTATTCCCGGCAAATCCTGCGCATGATGACGCTAAGCGGATTAAGCTGGCCGAGTTTGCGGACCAGATCGCGTTCTATTTGATAGAACTCGTGTTTCTTTTCGACAGGATCAAAGCCCAATGGCCGATTTAAATAATACTCGGGAGTAACTTCAGGAAGTTTTTTACAGTTTCCGTTAAAAAATGCCTGTTTAACACCATCATCCCATTTGATGGCATCAAGGATTCTTATCGGCTGTTGGGCTTTAAGAATACGATCCGACAGGGTTTTAACCTCGGTTAAGTAGGTAGAAGGTTTAACAGTTTTTTTACGCATGTAATGTCCGTTTTTAATACTGCATTCTGGAAAAATATACTGTTACCGATCAACTGAATCCGTAACGAAACCATAGCCAATATATCAATAGATTTAACAGACTCAGGGGGATGCCCACTCGGGCGAACTCAAAAAATCCCAAGGTTGCACCGTGTTTTTCAGCATGCTGGATAATAATGACGTTACTAGCAGCTCCCAATATCAAAAAATTGCCTGCAATGGTGCTGCCCGCGGCCAACGCCATTAATGCCTGCGATTCCGGTTGGCCCAACAATGGCAAATACAGCGCCACGAGCGGCACGTTGGAAATCAACTGACTTAATCCGGCACTCACCATCATAATAACGGGAACGGCAGTTAAATCCAGCTGAAAGTGCTTTAACAGCTGTTGCATGATGCCGGATTGCCAAACACTGGCCATCACAACAAACATGGACGCAAAAAACACTAAGGTTGCCCAGTCCAGTTCTTTGAGGATCCGCAAACGCTTGGCACTAAAAATCAACACAGGCAAAGCCGAAATCATCGCAATATGCGCTAATTCTAAATGCAGTTGGTTGTGGCTATTGGTCAATACGATATTAAGCGTTATCAAACTGAGCAGCAAAAATAAGGAAATACGGGCCAGCTTAGCCAATTGCAAATCCAACACCTTAACGGGCGTGTGAATAAGCGGCATAGCATCGATAAATTGATCTCGGTAAACCCGGTGTAATACCAAATAGGTAAGCACTAAGTTAACCAATGTAGGCAACGCCAAGCCCTGGAAGAAACTGATAAACGGTGAAGTCAATCCACCAGCGCTGGCAATAAGCAAATTTTGCGGATTGCCAATCGGGCTCATAACGCTGCCGATGGTAACGGCATAGGCAAGCGTTAATAACAGCAATTGACTATTGATTTTATGTTCATGCGCAAGGCGCAGTACCAGCGGCGTGCCGACGATAGCCAGGGTATCGTTCATCAATAATGCGGATGAAAAAGCCGCGCCAAACAAAATCCCCAGCACCATTTGCCGCACCGAAGTTAATCGGCCAAACAACTTATAAGCCAGAAAATAAAGATAACCACTATCAACCAGCGCCTGACCGATGATGAACATGCTTAGCAAAAACAGCATGACGTTAACGTCAATCGCCTTTAACGCATCACTCCAGCCAATCTCGCCGGTAGCCAACAACACAAAAGCACCGAGCATCATTACTTGCCAGATTTTAATCTGCAAATGACCAATTTTTCTTATTGCAATCAACAAAAACACGACGACCAACACCGCCAACGAAATAGTCATTTTTATCCTTAGTCATCAACCTCAATTACAACGCAAATCACAATATCTGCTCGTAGCCCAGGCCAGGAGAGCTGATTTTTTTGCCGACATCATAACCTTTGAATACTCAATCAAAAGAACTTAAATAGCGACCAAGTTAAGCCATTTAAGTAGGGAAACAAGGGAACAATGATTGCAATATCAATCGATTACATGTAGGATTAAAAAAATATTTACTGTAGCCGCCAGCTATTTTGGCACTACTAATGTGTTTACAAAGCACTGCATAGCGGTGCTTTTTTATTGTGCCAACTAAAAAACAAACAACATGCCAGTAATTACTCTTCCAGATGGCTCTCAGCGCACTTTTGACCAAGCCGTCACCGTCATGGACGTCGCATTATCCATAGGCGCAGGCTTAGCCAAGGCGACTCTTGCCGGCAAAATCAATGCCAAACTCGTCGATGCCAGTACGCCTATTCAGGAAGATGCGACATTACAAATCATTACCGCAAAAGATGCTGATGGCGTTGAGATTATTCGTCATTCCACTGCCCATCTTTTAGCTCAGGCCGTCAAACAGTTATTCCCAGATGCCCAGGTGACTATCGGGCCTGTGATAGAAAACGGCTTCTTTTACGATTTCGCTTATCAACGCTCTTTTACACCAGAAGATCTGGAAGCCATTGAAGCCAGAATGCAAAAACTGGTAGCAGAAGATAACGTAGTAACTCGCTCAGTGTTATCACGAGATGAGGCCGTTAAGTTTTTCAAGAATCTAGGAGAAACTTATAAAGCCGAAATTATCGAATCAATTCCCGCCAACGAAGACTTAAGCCTTTACACCCAAGGCGATTTCACTGATTTGTGCCGCGGCCCACATGTACCCAGCACCGGCAAATTAAAAGCATTCAAATTGATGAAAATTGCTGGCGCCTACTGGCGAGGAAATTCAGACAATGAAATGCTTCAGCGTATTTACGGCACCGCCTGGACCGATAAAAAGGAATTGCAAGATTATCTGCATCGCCTGGAAGAAGCCGAAAAAAGGGATCATCGCAAACTAGCAAAAACGCTCGATTTATTTCATACCCAAGAAGAAGCACCAGGCATGGTGTTCTGGCATGAAAAAGGTTGGATTTTGTACCAGCAAATCGAGCAGTACGTACGTGAAAAATTACGCACCAATGGTTACGGAGAAGTTAAAACGCCGCAAATCGTCGATCGATCATTATGGGAAAAATCAGGGCACTGGGATAAATTCGGTGCAATGATATTTACTACCCATTCTGAAAATCGCGATTACGCGATCAAACCGATGAACTGCCCATGCCATGTGCAAATTTACAACCAAGGCATTAAAAGCTATCGCGATTTACCAATTCGACTGGCTGAATTCGGCTCCTGCCACCGCAACGAACCGTCCGGCACATTGCATGGATTGATGCGGGTTAGAAACTTTGTCCAGGATGACGCACATATTTTTTGCACTGAAGGCCAAATTCAAGATGAGGTTTCGACATTCATCGACATGCTGTTTGATGTTTATAAAGACTTTGGCTTCAACGAAGTCATTATAAAACTTTCAACCCGCCCAGAAAATCGAGTGGGTGACGATGCCGTTTGGGACAAAGCAGAAAGCGCTCTGGAGCTCGCGCTCAACAATAAAAACTTAGCATGGGACTTACAACCTGGCGAAGGCGCGTTTTATGGTCCCAAAATAGAGTTTTCTCTTAAAGATTGTATCGGACGAGTCTGGCAATGTGGAACCATACAAGTGGATTTCTCCATGCCCGGCAGATTAGGTGCAACCTATATTGCCGAGGATGGCTCCAAACAAGTCCCCGTCATGCTGCATCGCGCCATACTGGGTTCACTAGAGCGCTTTACCGGCATTTTAATTGAGCAATACGCAGGAACCTTCCCGCTCTGGCTGGCGCCCGTGCAATTAGTGCTTCTTACTATTGCTGATCGACATGCTGAATATGCTACCAATATTGCCAAAGACCTTGAAAAACAAGGCATCAGAGTAAAATTGGACTTGAGAAATGAGAAGATCGGGTTTAAAATTCGCGAACACTCAATGCAGCGTGTACCCTATCTGGTCATACTTGGTGACAAGGAATTGGAAGATCAAATGGTTACGGTCCGCACGCAAAAAGGTGATGACTTGGGTAGTTTGTCAATCGAAGATTTCGCCAATCGGCTAAAAGAATCAATTGCAAACAAAGATTAATAGTATTTCGGAGGATTAGAATATCGCTGCTAAAAAAGATGAAACGCGCCTGAATGATTCAATTACAGCTAGACGCGTTAGAGTTACAGGTGCTGACGGCGAAGCGTTAGGCATTATCTCATTAGATGAAGCCAAACAAATTGCGTATGCAGCAGACTTGGATTTAGTGGAAATATCGCCAAACGCGGATCCTCCGGTTTGCAAGATAATGAATTATGGCAAGTTCCAGTTTGAGCAGAACAAAAAACTGGCCGTCGCCAAAAAGAAGCAGAAACAGATTCAAGTTAAAGAAATAAAATTCAGACCAGGCACTGACGAAGGTGACTATCAAGTTAAGTTAAGAAGCTTAATCAAGTTTCTTAATGAAGGCGATAAAACCAAAATAACTCTACGTTACAGAGGCCGCGAAATGGCTCATCGAGAAATCGGTGTTGACCTGCTTAAACGCATCGAAACTGATCTTGAAGAACTAGCCATTGTTGAACAATTCCCTAAAATGGAAGGACGGCAAATGGTTATGGTTATGGCTCCCAAAAAGAAAAAATAACCATCAAGCAAAAATACCCCATCAAGGGCTATGTCGGCAACAAAGGAACTGTTTCCGAAAGTACTCAACAATGAGTACAAGTGATTTTTCAGGGCCATGCATTTTGCCTTGCTGAGTCGCAACTCAAGGACATTCATTTAATTTATTGGAGAAAACAAATGCCAAAGATCAAAACCAACCGCGGTGCTGCCAAGCGCTTTAGGCGAACTGGTAATGGCGGTTTCAAATGTGGACATTCACATCGTCGTCATATTTTGACAAAGAAATCCACCAAAAGAAAAAGACAGTTGCGTTCAACCGCTACAGTTCATCCTTCAGACTTGCGTTCTGCTGTACGCATGTTGCCTTATAGTTAAGGAGCAAAATCATGCCTAGAGTAAAACGCGGCGTAACTGCCAGAGCAAGACATAAAAAAATCCTTAAGCAAGCCAAAGGCTACTATGGTGCGCGCAGTCGCGTCTACCGTGTTGCCAAGCAAGCGGTTATTAAAGCCGGACAGTATGCGTATCGCGACCGCAAACAGAGAAAACGTCAATTTAGAGCACTTTGGATTGTCCGTATTAACGCAGCAGCACGTATATTTGGTATTTCATATAGCCGCTTAATTAATGGCTTAACCAAAGCCAATGTAGCTATAGATCGCAAAGTACTAGCTGATATTGCTGTTCGTGACATCGAAGCATTTGGCAAAATCGCAGAGATTGCCAAGGCTAATCAAAGCCCTCAAAACTAAACTTCTTTTTTAGAAGTGTTCACCACCTCTCTTCATGAGAGGTGGTTGTTTAGGCCATCATACTTAGCCTAAACCAGAGACCAATTTCGCACCCCTCCTATCCACAAGCTAAGCGAGTAAATCAGTGTCGGCTATCCCGGAAGAAATTCTCGCGCAGGCATTAAAAGAGCTTGCGCAATCAGAAGACCTCAATCAAATTGATCAGGTTCGAGTTAATTATCTCGGCAAAAAAGGCTTGTTTACCCTGCAAATGAAAGAGCTAGGTAAGCTTGATCCTGAACAGCGTCGGATTGCCGGTCAAGTTATCAACCAAGCAAAAGATAGTTTTCAACAGCAATTGGAAGCAAAAAAAATTGAGTTGGAACAATCTTTTTTAGTAAAAAGGTTAGCTGCTGAATGCATAGACGTAACATTACCCGGCCGTGGTCAATCTATCGGTGGCTTGCACCCCATTACAACCACCCTCAGAAGAATATCTAAAATCTTTGCTAGCGTCGGCTTCAAAGTCGTAGAGGGCCCGGAAATCGAAGATGATTATCATAACTTTGAAGCCCTAAATATACCTGCTCATCATCCTGCTCGGGCAATGCACGACACTTTTTATTTTGACGCTCACACAGTATTAAGAACACATACCTCACCAGTACAAATCCGCGTGATGGAATCAGAAGCGCCTCCTTTAAAAGTCATCGCACCAGGCCGCGTATATCGCTGCGACTCTGATATTACCCACACACCAATGTTTCACCAGGTTGAGGGCTTTTTAGTAGATACCGATGTCAGCTTTGCTGATTTAAAAGGTGTCGTTTACGAATTTTTGCGCGCATTTTTTGAAAAGGACATTCAAGTGCGCTTTAGACCCTCCTACTTTCCATTTACCGAACCTTCTGCTGAAGTCGATATTGAATGCGTAATATGTAGCGGCAAAGGCTGTCGCGTGTGCAGCCAAACTGGCTGGCTGGAAGTAATGGGCTGCGGCATGATTCATCCCGAGGTATTTAACTCAGTCAAGATTGATGGCGAGCGATACAGTGGTTTTGCGTTTGGTATGGGCGTTGAGAGACTTGCAATGTTGCGATATGGGATTAATGATTTAAGGTTGTTTTTTGAAAATGACTTGAAATTTCTTCAACAATTTACACACAAGGATGGATGATTTATGAAAATCAGTGAAAATTGGCTAAGAACATATGTCAATCCAGAAATCAGCACCGCTGAACTTGTTGCTCAACTTACCATGGCTGGTCTTGAGGTTGATTCTATAGAACCCGCCGCTGCCGTTTTTACTGGCGTTGTTATCGGTGAAGTTCTATCAACTGAGCAACATCCAGACGCAGATCGATTAAAAGTCTGCCAAGTTAACGTAGGCGAAGCCGAACCACTGCAAATAGTGTGTGGTGCAACTAATGTGCGAGAAGGCTTGAAAATCCCTGCTGCATTAGTTGGGGCTATCTTGCCTGGCGACTTCAAAATCAAAAAATCCAAACTGCGTGGAGTAGAGTCATTAGGCATGCTGTGTTCGGAAAAAGAACTTGGCTTAGCTGCCGATGCCCATGGATTGATGGAACTCGCCGCTAATGCGCCTGTAGGTATTGATATTCGAGAATACTTATCGCTTAACGACAATATTATTGAAATCGATTTAACTCCAAATAGAGCAGATTGCTTAAGCATTGAAGGCATCGCACGCGAAGTTGCCGTACTCAACAAATTGGATTGGTCCGCGACTCTCGTTGAACAAACCACACCGACAAATATTGATGAATTGTCGGTTAATGTACTGACGCCTGACACCTGCCCTCGCTACCTTGGGCGCTTAATTAAAGATGTAAATCCTAAAGCCGAAACACCACTGTGGATGCAAGAACGTTTGCGCCGCTCAGGCATGAGAAGCCTGGGTGTGATTGTTGATGTTACTAACTATGTACTCATTGAATTAGGACAGCCCCTGCATGCATTCGATGCCGATAAAGTATCGGGCGGCATCAGCGTCCGTTATGCGCATACCGACGAAACTATTGCCCTGCTTAATGGTCAAACAATTAAGCTTGATAACGATGCCTTAGTGATCGCCGATGACAGGCAAGCCTTAGCATTAGCTGGTGTAATGGGCGGTAGCGAATCTTCCGTAACATCTGCGACACAAAATATATTTTTGGAATGCGCGTTTTTTACACCTGCAAGTATCGCGGGCAAGGCTCGTAAATTTGGCCTACATACCGATTCCTCGCACCGGTTCGAACGTGGCGTTGATTTTACGCTGCAGGAGCGAGCGATTGAGCGTGCTACCCAGCTGATTATTGATATTGCAGGCGGAAGCCCCGGCCCAATTACAGAAGTAACATCAACAGCATTCTTACCATCTCGCAATGCCGTTATTGTCAGAAAACAAAGAATCGAAAAAATTCTAGGTCTGAAAATTGCCGATACTGTTATTGCTGATATTTTTCAACGTCTTGGCTTAAGCATTGTTCCTCAAGACGATAACTGGTTAGTTACCCCGCCCGGCTTTAGATTTGACATTGCTATCGAGGCAGACTTAATCGAAGAAATAGCGCGTATTTATGGCTATAACAGCCTGCCTAGCAACAATTTACTAATGCGTTCGGAATTAGGCCTAGCTCCAGAAGCCTTACTAGAGCTGGATCGGGTTAAAGACCTTTTAGTTGATAGAGGATATCAAGAAGCTATCACTTACAGTTTTGTCGATGAAGACATACAAAAAGCGATAGCTCCCAACGACGCTGTTATTCGCCTGCAGAATCCGATTTCAGCCGATTTAGCCGTTATGCGTAGCACGTTGTGGGGAGGATTAATAAAAGCCGCCTTGTATAATACCCATCGTCAACAGACCAGAGTTCGATTATTTGAGACCGGACTTAAGTTTGTAGAAAAAGATGGAGGGGTCTTCCAACAAAAAATGTTGTCTGGATTATCTCTAGGCAGTTTATACCCTGAACAATGGAACGAAAGTAGCCGCAATGTAGATTTCTTCGATATCAAAGCGGATGTGCAGGCCATGCTGGCTTTGTCCGGAATTGAAGCGAAATTTTCACCTGCACAGCAAATCGCATTACACCCCGGACAATCCGCTGAAATAGTTACATCAGATGGACATCATATTGGCTGGCTAGGTATGCTGCACCCAACTCTTGAAAAAGAATTGGGCTTTGATTCTCAAGTATTCCTATTCGAATTAGATCAGGATTTATTGCTAAAGAACCGTATACCTACCTTCAAACCTCTTTCAAAATACCCATCTGTTCGGCGAGATTTGGCATTGATTGTCAAAGAAGACGTTTCTGCCGAGGCAATAATTGACTGCATAAAAGCAAACAACCAGCGGATTCTGCAAGATGTTGTCATCTTTGATGTCTATCGCGGCAAAGGAGTAGAAGAAGGATACAAAAGTGTCGCATTAAGTCTAATCATACAAGATGAGACACAAACACTCACTGATTCTGAGACAGAATTGGTTGTATCTAAGTTATTAAATACATTGACCGATACAATTGGCGCAAAACTGAGAGATTGATATGGCCTTAACTAAAGCTGATTTTGCAGAAAAACTGTTTGAAGAACTTGGCCTGAATAAGCGCGAAGCTAAAGAAATGGTGGAATTATTTTTTGAAGAAATCAAAGCCGCACTAGAAACCGGAGAACAGGTGAAAATTTCTGGTTTTGGCAAATTCGAACTCCGCGATAAAAGCAGTCGTCCTGGCCGGAACCCTAAAACCGGCGAAGAAATACCCATTACGGCTAGGCGTGTGGTAACATTTCGGGCAGGACAAAAACTTAAAGCTCGAGTAGAAGCATATGCTGGAACCCAGTAATAATAATGAATTGCCTGCAATACCGGCAAAACGCTACTTTACAATAGGTGAAGTAAGCGAGCTATGTGGTGTTAAACCGCATGTGCTTCGCTATTGGGAACAAGAATTTGGCGAGCTTACTCCAGTTAAACGCAGGGGTAATCGTCGATATTATCAGCGTCATGATGTGTTGATGATTCGGCAGATTAGATACTTGCTCTATGAACAAGGTTATACCATCGGTGGAGCAAAAGCCCACCTCAGCAGTAACGATGCAAAAGAAGATTCTCAACTTACCAAACAACTCATCCATCAAATGATTGGTGAGCTAGAAGATATTCTTGAATTGCTTAAATAGTGGTTATATTTGCTTAGGCTAATGTAGTAAACTACGCGCAATTTATTGGTATTTGATTCTTACCTTGTAAAGAAAATATGTCGGGGCGTAGCGCAGTTTGGTAGCGCACTTGCCTGGGGGGCAAGGGGTCGAAGGTTCAAATCCTTTCGTCCCGACCAATTTATAAAGCAAAAAGGCCAGCTAATTAGCTGGCCTTTTTGCTTTATAAATTCCATATACTTATTCTAAGAATTTTCATGCTTTACGCACAATACCTGTAAAGCCCTCCTTGCTTATATCTTGTTCAACAGCAATAGTTTCGCAATGATTATTTCGTCTACCTCGCCAGCGGCAACGGAAACAAATACCAACCTAGAAAGTGAACTGCTAAATAAAACCTGCCAATGCGTTTATCTTAATCGTAAAGCCCTATGCGATGAATTAACTCTATGGGGAAGCAGCGAACTTTGCCATGAAATTGCTGATCAACAAGCTCATCTTTTTGCCAAAGCTGCAGTTTTTGTAACGGCAGATAACCTATCCAAGCAAAAAGCTATTATTACAGCTGTGGAGAAAGTTATTGCTCTGCCAGCTTACAAAAAGCATGTACTTGCATACGCTCCATACACCGCCCATTTCACACCTAAAGCACATGGTGTGTTTTTTGGCTACGATTTTCATTTAAGTCCCAGCGGACCAAAATTAATAGAAATTAACACCAATGCAGGCGGGGCGTTACTCAGTGCCGTTATGGAATCCAGCAAAAAAAACTGCCAACATTCCCACTCAGGATCCAACAAAAGCAAATATCCTGAACAACTATTTTTAAAAATGTTCCTGGCTGAATGGGAATCCGAGGAACGCTCATATCCTTTACGCTGTATTGCAATTGTTGATACAGCGCCTCAACAACAATATCTATTCCCAGAGTTTTTACTTTTCAAACGTTTATTTGAGCAGCAAGGACTTAAGGTGATTATTTGCGACCCATTGGAACTAAGTTTTAAAAGTGGTCGGCTTTGGCTAGAACAACAGCCCATCGACCTAGTTTATAACCGCCTAACCGATTTCAGCTTAGAAGCTCCTGAACACCAAGATCTGCGTAATGCTTACATGGACGGCGCGGTAGTGGTAACACCGCATCCACTCAGTCACGCGCTGTATGCTGATAAAAGAAATTTAAGCCTATTGACAGACGAATCGGCGCTCAAAGCATTAGGTCTTGACGATACGACTAGAGCCACATTGCTTTCAGGAATCGCACATACAGTTGTCGTTAATTCCGCCGATGCTGATTCGCTTTGGCATAATCGCAAACAGCTATTTTTTAAACCTGCCAAGGGATACGGCAGCAAAGCAGCTTACCGGGGCGACAAGCTTACTCATCGTGTCTTTGATGAAATTTTGCAAAACGATTATGTCGCGCAAACTTTAGTTCCACCTAGTAAGCGATACTTAAAAATCAACGATGAAATTACTGAATACAAATTTGATTTACGGATGTACGTTTATCAAGGTGAAACGCAATTGACAATTGCCCGCTTATATCAAGGCCAGACAACTAACTTTCGCACTCCAGGTGGCGGTTTTGCGCCGGTAGTAGCAGTGACGTGAAAGCACTCTATGTTTGATAAGCGTAAGGGTGGCATCAGCCACCCTTACGTATTGAGTTACTCAAGAACCAAATTTTTCAAGTAATTTAGGAAATCACCTTTTAATTCTTCATGCATCAGGCCATGTTCAACTGTTGCCATCAAATAACCAAGCTTTGAGCCGCAGTCGTAGCGTTTACCTTCAAACTCATAAGCTAATACTTGTTCGTCAGTCATCAAGGCTGCAATAGCGTCAGTCAATTGAATTTCACCGCCCGCTCCTTTACCAGTTTCTTCAATTTTATTAAAAATAGCTGGGGTCAAGATGTAGCGCCCCACTACGGCTAAATTTGAAGGCGCACGATCAGGCGCCGGTTTTTCAATAATTAACTCAACTGCGCCCACAGAAGACGAAACTTCCTTTGTTTTAACAATACCGTACTTATCTGTTTCTTCGGGATTGACTTTTTCTACACCCAAAATACTGCATTGATTTTCTTCATATTGCTGGACCATTTGCAGCATGCAGCCGTTGTCTCCATTTTCGATCAAGTCATCGGCTAGGATAACTGCAAAAGGTTCATCGCCGACAACACTCTTAGCGCAGAGTACTGCGTGACCCAAGCCCAACGCCTCTGCCTGACGAATAAAAACAAAAGAAACATGTGGCGGCATCATCTGCCGAATCATTCTTAATGTTTCCGTCTTACCGCGAATCATTAACTCGTTTTCCAACTCATACGCTTTGTCGAAATGGTCGACAATCGCATTCTTGCTTCGACCAGTAACAAAAATAATGGTATCGATACCTGCTTCCACAGCTTCTTCAACACCATATTGAATCAGTGGTTTATCCACAACTGGCAACATTTCCTTGGGGCTGGCTTTTGTTGCTGGTAAAAAACGGGTACCAAGACCCGCAACTGGAAAAACTGCTTTTGTAATTTTTTGCTTCATGTGAGTTGTGTTATCAAGACCTATCACTAACAATCAAATGCTATGCACCGCATTTAACCACCTTGTCCTTAGTTATTAAGGATGCCACATTTTAAGCTTTTTCGGTGTTTCAACCATAGCTATCTTAATCACAAATATTCTAATTAATAAAATCATCATGATGCTGATAAATGCCTCTCAATATCATGAGCCTTAAGACCCCAAGCCAATAGCGATTCAACCCTATGATTTTCAAGTGCCAGTCGTTTTATCAAAATTTCAAATAACCCTTTATAAAACAAATACCCTACTGTGCCATGTGTGTCCAAATAGTCACTCAAATGCACTCCATCAATTTCCAATATACTACCGTCGGTAACAGCGGTAACAGATGCATTACGAATACCTGCCTCATAGAGAGAAACTTCACCAAAAATATCCCCGACAGCCAAATCGCAGATCCCAGGCCTGACTTTTCTTCGCTCTTCCAATGCCACAGATACGGATACTCGTAACTTGCCTTCTTGTACTATATAAAGTGATTTACCTAACTCACCTTCGTGAAGAATGACTTCATTCTCTTGAAATAAGCGTAATTTCCAAGCAGTCCCCTCAGGAAACACGGGATCAGCAATGATGTTATTAATTAATTCATTTAAATTACTCAAGTTCCTCTCCAATTCTTCACATATTTAATAAATCGCCAATGATGCGACTCTGACTAGAAGTATAGAAGCAAGCAAGCATGATTGAATTAGTCCGCTGAAAATTTATCTTCAAATATTTACAAGTCTGTTGCTCGCTGTAAATTCTATGAATGACAGGATGATTATAAATCCTGAGTTTTGCTTAGCTACCACCTTTATATGCAGTAAACTAAACCCAATTAACACCAAAAATATAAGGACAGATTGATGATTAAAACTCACTCATACAACAAAATGCTTTTAGGCCTATGTCTAGCCGCAGCTGCATTCTCTGCGTCGGGCGAAGAAAAGTTTAAAGTTTGCGCTGACCCGCTCAACCCACCTTATTCAAGCAAAAACCGCGACGGCTTTGAAAACAAAATCGCTGAACTTTTTGCCAAAGAATTAAAACAACCTATTGAATACACTTGGTTCCCACAGCGTATCGGTTTTATCCGAAATACGTTGAATGCATCGGTTGATGAAAATGCCGTAGACAGCACTGAATTTAAGTGTGACATAGTAATGAGCGTACCTGCCGGCTCGGATCTGACGTTGACTACTGCGCCTTACTACAATTCAACCTACGTACTGTTGATTGCCCAAGGCCGTGGCTGGGATGACATAAAAAAAGCCGAGCAATTAGCCAGTTTGCCGCTTCAACGTCAAGAAGCTTTAAAAATTGCCATGTTTGACCGTGGCCCCGGTACAACCTGGATGCAAAAAAATGGCTTGTTAGATCAGGGTATCCCCTACCAATCCATGTCTGGCGATAATGAAAATATCGCCATGCAAATAGAAAAAGATCTAAAAGCAAAAAAAATAGACATGGTGATTTTGTGGGGGCCGCTGGCTGCCTATGTAACCTCGCAAAGCCCTAAAAACAGTTATGCAACGATCCCTATGCAATCTACGCCCGACATCAAATTTGATTTTGCTGTGGCTATGGGAGTTAGAAATGGAGACAAAGCTAGGAAGGAAGCATTAGATAAACTAATTGCCGCTAAATCCAGCCAAATTCAAGCCATTTTGACCAGCTACAACATCCCTTTGTTGCCAATCCCCAAAAAAACAACCAAGAAAGATGATGATTAATTGAAGAAATTACCGCCAAAATCTAAGTGACTTTTTTGGCGGTAAAAAGTCACTTTCTGTGAAACAATCCAACTAAATGCGCCAGCCTGTCAACTCGCTCTTGTCCCAACTGATGCCAATCAAATCGCCAGCGCCAATTGCCTGTAGTAGTTCCCGGCGTGTTCATTCGGTGTTCTGAATTTAACTCCAATACATCCTGCATCGGAACAATGGCAAGGTTAGCCACGGATGAAAACGCCGCGTGCATAAGTGCGCAATGCAAGCTAGTTTGCGGATTACCCAGATATTCATAGATATAGCGACGCTCATCTTCACTTAACTGATTTGACCATCCGACAGTCGTATCGTTATCGTGAGTACCCGTATAAGCCACGCAATTTTTCACATAGTGATCTGGCAAATAAGGATTATCCGAACCGCCTCCAAACGCAAATTGCAAAATTTTCATCCCGGGCAAGTTAAATTCATCCCTTAATTCTTCAACTTCCGGGGTAATAATACCTAAATCTTCCGCCACTAAAGGTATTGGGCCAAGCGCTGACTTAATGGCTTTTAATAATGCTTTTCCAGGTGCTTTGACCCATTCACCATGTATCGCGGTCTCTTCGCTTGCTGGAATCTCCCAAGCTGCTTCCAGACCACGAAAATGATCAATTCGCAAAATATCGAACAACTCCATCTGGGTTCGTAATCTGTCGACCCACCATTCAAAACCGGTTTTCTTCAAATATTTCCAGTCATAGTGAGGATTTCCCCAACGTTGCCCAGTCGCTGAAAAGTAATCTGGCGGTACCCCCGTCACAACGGACATTTCGCCAGATTCAGTAAGCTTGAACACTTCACGATTTGCCCAGACATCGGCACTGTCATAAGCGACAAAAATTGGAATGTCACCAAATACATAAACGCCATGTTGATTAGCGTAGTTTTTCAGTGCCAGCCATTGCCGATAAAACACGTATTGCTCAAATCTGATCGCGTCAATTTCATTTTTTAACCGCCGCCGTGCCTCTTTTAGGGCTTTAGTTTGCCTTTCTTTGAAGTGTACCGGCCATTGATTCCAACATTGCTGATTGAATTCATTTTTTAGCGCCATAAATAACGCAAAATCATCCAGCCAAAATGCTTTTTCGTCACAGAAATGCGCAAAATCATTTTTGTCGTGCGCGGTTGCACGCTCTAAAAAGCCGGCATAGGCTTTGGTGACCAAGCAGCTTTTATTAAATTTTATTGTGCCTTGGCATTCTTGGCATTGCTCGGATAATTGCAACCAACCCTGCGTCACTAGCCAATCAATATTGATTAATGCCGGGCTCCCCGCATGTGCTGATAAACATTGATAGGGCGAACCATCATCATGGGTCACCCCCAAAGGCAATACCTGCCAAACACTGATACCGGTACTGTTTAGAAAATCTACAAAATGATAAGCCTCCTGCCCCAGATCGCCATTTTCTCCGGCACCCGGTAAAGAAGTAATGTGCAGTAAAATACCGCCACGGCGTTGATTTAAAATATTATCTACAGTAGCCATCTCGAATCACGCTTCTATGCCAGGGCGCATTGCACCGCCCATTGCCGGCGCACCCGATCCCTGAGTGAATGACAACGCCAAGTAAGCCGGAGCTTGCTCCCCCAGCAATCGATACAAATTAGCTAAATTAAGCCTAAATTGCTTTTCAAAATTGCTGACGGCTTCCCCAGGATTGTAATCACCAAACCACCAAAACCAATCCGACCCTTCGCAAACTGCCAGCTGCAACTCAGCCGCTTTGATTTGTTCAGCACTTAATCGGCCAGATGAAATAGCCTTATCAAAAGCCCACTTGACGTCACCTAACATATCCCAACCCCGGTTTTTATCAGCATCACCTATCCAAGTTGAGAACGTGCCATATACCCAGCTCCCGGAAACTAATTTTGCCAATGGCTTAACTTCAACTTTGTTTTCTAAACACTCAGAAAAAGTAGTCAATTCTATAGTTGGATGATTAGCGAGTTGTTTGTACAAGGCACTCAGAAAGTAATAGCCATTGGCTGGAAAATATTCCCAGGCATTTTCCCCGTCCATAATAATAGAAACGACCGAATCAGCAGTTCGATTGCTGCCAATTGCTTCAATGTGATGGATCAAGTCGGCGACAGCATCATCAGCATGCCACTTGGAATACTCAAAACCAATTAGATCGGACAAGCCGTCGTCACGAAAAAAACAGGCGATATCCGTGCCTTTTAAATGAAATGGATGATGCACGCTCGTGGACTTGTCATTTTCCGGCAGATGCAAACTATTCCGCAGCACCGTGCCGCCACTGGCTGCCCAGCTAAAACCAAAATCACCTAAAATCTTTAGCGTTTGCTGACTAATACTACCCTCGGAAGGCCAACATCCTTGAGGCTTAAAACCAAAAAAGCGTTTGAAGGTTTGCACACCTTTTTCAAGATGCCATTTCACCCGCTCCTCACCTCCTGGATAGACATCCAATTCTGGCAGCGGCGCATTCGGCATGGCTTCATGCGCGGTATGAATATCCAGCAATAATGGCATGATAGGGTGAGCATAAGGCGTAACCGACAGTTCAATCTGACCTTTTCTGGCTAAAACCTTATAACGCAACAGCACATTAGAGAGTTGTTCACCGATAACTTCCACGATTTCAATACGGTCGTGCAAGGTATAGCCGCAGCCTTTATCTATCAGGTGCTTAATCCTAATATCAGTTAATTTAACCGTTTCGCCCATCCACGCGAGGTGATACCAAACCAATATGTCACTGATAAATTGAGAATTAATATAACTGAGTCCCTCGTAATGTTGTTCCAACCACTCCGCCATTTCTACCAACTTTTTAAAAGCGGGATAACGATTAACCTGCCTTTCCCGATTAGCGCGCATGCAATCTTTGATAAGCTTTAATCTGGCTTCAGGGTCAGCTGGAATACTAGGGTCAACCAACGCCGCTAACAACGGATCAGTGATAGCTATGCGGTCGTGTAAATAGCAGGTAACTTGTTTGGCGTATTCTTCAATTTGCTCTAACAAAATGGGCGCAAAGTTGACGACCGCTTTAGCGTTGGGTACTGCTTCTAAGTAAGACACCATGTCGACATAGTCTTTAATGACGTGAAGATAAGTCCATGGCAACTTAAATTCTCCTGTTTGTAGATCTCTATACTCCGGCTGGTGCATATGCCAGCACAATACTAATTTCAGTTTTTTCATATCCAAATTATTGTTATTTTTTATTCTCATCAAAGGCAGTCCCAAACAAAATACTAATTACTGTGACTGCCTTTTTATTCTTTTAAAAATGCAGATTAACTAAAACTATCTAACGTAGTGCCGACGTTGCCCCAACATATCGGAAGTAACCAAAACTACTCCGCCAGGACTAACAAAAAAACGTCTTTCATCTTCCGCTCTATCTTCACCGATTATTGTACCTTCAGGAATTTCACAGCCCTTTTCAATGATCGCTTTAGTAATCCGGCAATGCCTGGCGATATTGACATCAGGCAGCACGACAGAATCTTGTATGGTGGTGTAAGAATTAACCCTGACATTAGTAAACAGCAACGAATGCCTGACCTTTGATCCTGAGATAACACAACCTCCAGAAACCATCGAATCTACGGCTAACCCGCGTCGTTTATCATTATCAAAAACAAATTTAGCCGGTGGCGTTTGTTCTTGATAAGTCCAAATCGGCCAGGTTTTATCATACAAATTCAAGTCTGGTTTTACGCCTATAAGCTCCATATTGGCAGCCCAATAAGCATCAATAGTTCCCACATCGCGCCAATAACTTTGTACTCCACTTTGCAGGTCTAAAAACGGATAAGCATTGACGACATACTTATCAATGACAGCAGGGATAATATCCATGCCAAAATCATGATTGGAGCCTTTAGTGTCAGCATCTTTAATTAATTGCTCAAACAAAAAGCCGGCATTAAAAATATAAATACCCATAGAGGCCAAGGCAGTATCAGTTCTACCCGGCATTAGCGGCGGATGCTCAGGCTTTTCCACAAAGGCTTTAACCCTGCGATTTGCATCAACATCCATCACACCAAAAGCGCTGGCTTCTTTCAAAGACACTTCAATACAGCCGATAGTCAAATCAGCATTTTTTTCCACATGATCGGCAAGCATTGCGCCGTAATCCATTTTGTATATATGGTCACCAGCAAGCACCAACACATGCTGGGGATTGCGACTACGTAAAATGTCGATATTTTGAAAAACTGCATCGGCGGTACCTTTGTACCAAGAATCCTCATGATGCCTTTGTTGTGCAGGCATCAAATCAACATATTCGCCAAATTCACCACGCAAGAATCCCCAACCTTGCTGAACATGCCGGATTAAGGAGTGCGCCTTGTATTGTGTAAGTATGCAAATTTTGCGGATGCCTGAGTTCATGCAATTCGACAGCGGAAAATCGATAATACGAAATTTTCCACCGAACGGCACAGCCGGCTTGGCCCGCCAATCCGTCATGTTATGCAATCGTGACCCTCGGCCGCCTGCCAATATCAACGCAATGGTATTACGTGTTAAATGGCTAATGAATCGATCATGTCTTGGATTATTTTGGTCTGACATTTTTTATCTCCATGTGGAAAGGCTCACAACGACTGCTTATTTTTGTTAAGATTCGCGGGTTTATTATCCTACTACGCAAAGGCGGTTCATAGTGAAAAAGCAATCTTTAAGTGCGTTTGATGCTGATGCTATAAAAATCATGGAAGCAAGACACCATGATCCTTTTTCAATATTGGGTCGCCACCCAATTTCAAATGATAGTCGCCACCGAAGTTCAAATGACGCTCGACCAGCTGTTTCGATTACCAGCCGCCACCCGGAAAAGGATCAAATCCGAGTAAAGGTTTATCTGCCCTATGCTGAAACTGTCAGCTTTGCCGACAATGGGCCTGCTTTTTCGCGCATCCCTGGGTCAGATTTTTTCGAATACTACGCTGAACAAGAAGAATTGCCAGCACATTATAAATTGTCATGGCAGGACAAAGATGGTCAGCACCACGAGCACTATGACCCTTATGACTTCTCCCCCCAATTTCCAGCATTTGATCAGCATCTGTTTGGCGAAGGCAAGCATTGGCATATTTATAAAAAACTGGGCGGCCATTTACATCAAGTGGACGGCATCGACGGTGTTTTATTTGCTGTCTGGGCGCCCAATGCAGGCAGGGTCAGTGTAGTCGGTAACTTTAATCGCTGGGATGGCCGCAGCCATCCAATGCGCAGCTTGGGAGGCAGTGGTATTTGGGAGTTATTTATTCCCAACATAGGCACTGGCAGTCTGTATAAATTTGAAATATTAAATCGCGCCAGCCAGGAAGTTTTATTAAAAACAGATCCTTACGGCCAGCAATTTGAATTTCGCCCCAGCACTGCGTCTATTGTTGTCGATAATCAGGCATACAGCTGGCAAGACGAACAATGGCTTGATCAGCGCAAAAAACATAATTGGCTGCATCAACCCATGTCTGTCTATGAAGTCCATTTAGGCTCATGGCAACGCGATAAGCTTGGTAACTTTCTCAATTACCGTGACCTAGCCAAGCAGCTCATCGACTACGTAAAAAACCTGGGCTTTACTCATATTGAGTTATTGCCAATAACCGAGCATCCTTATGATGGTTCTTGGGGTTATCAAACCACCGGTTATTTCGCCCCTACCAGTCGACACGGTAGCCCGGACGATTTTCGCTATTTTGTCGACACCTGCCACCAAAATGGCATTGGCGTCATTTTAGATTGGGTTCCCGCACATTTTCCCAAAGATGCTTTTGCGCTTGCCCGGTTTGACGGCAGCGCTCTTTACGAACACGAAGATCCTCGCAAAGGCGAACATCGCGACTGGGGTACATTGATCTACAACTATGGCCGCAATGAGGTGAAAAACTTTTTGCTAGCCAGCGCTATTTTTTGGTTGGAAGAGTTTCACATCGATGGCCTACGTGTCGATGCGGTGGCGTCCATGCTTTATCTGGATTATTCACGCGAAGACAATGATTGGATTCCTAATCAATACGGCGGCAACGAAAATCTGGAAGCGATTGATTTTCTGCGCGAGCTTAACGCCGTCACTCACGACCAGCAGCCGGGCACAGTAATCATGGCGGAAGAATCCACTTCCTGGCCACAAGTCACCCGCCCGACGTGGACCGGCGGCTTAGGATTTTCCATGAAGTGGAACATGGGTTGGATGCATGACATCTTGTCGTATATTCAACAAGAGCCGATTCACCGCAAATACCATCACGATCAACTCACTTTCGGGATGCTGTACGCCTTTACTGAAAACTTTGTCCTGCCGTTTTCTCATGATGAAGTGGTCCATGGCAAAGGCTCGTTACTCAATAAAATGCCCGGCGATGAATGGCAACGCTTTGCCAATCTGCGGCTCTTGTACACCTTGATGTACACCTACCCAGGTAAAAAACTGTTGTTTATGGGCTGTGAATTCGGCCAAGGCACCGAATGGAATTTTAATAAAGCCTTAGATTGGTACGTTCTCGATTACCCACACCACAAAGGCTTGCAAACGCTGTTAAAAGATCTTAATCATTTGCACAAAACCCATCCGGCTTTGTACCAATATGATTTTGAAGGCAAAGGCTTTGAGTGGATCGATTGCCACGACCTGCAACAATCTGTCATCAGTTATCGCCGTAAAAGTGATCACGAAGACTTAATTGTCGTACTCAATTTTACGCCAGTCGTCAGAGAGGCTTATCGCATCGGCGTGCCGCACCCAGGCACATACACAGAAATCTTCAACTCCGACTCCAGTTTCTATGCTGGCAGTAACACCGGCAACGGCGAGGTGTTGTCTGAACCCATTGCTTGGATGAACCAGTTGCATTCCGTCAACCTGACGTTACCGCCGCTGGGAGCAGTTATCCTTAAACTTTAAAGTGATCGTAAAGAATCATATGAAAAAAATACTCTTCGTCACCAGTGAAGCCCACCCGCTGATTAAAACCGGCGGTCTTGGCGATGTCGCCGGCAGTTTGCCCAAGGCATTGGCAGAGCTGGGTCAGGACGTGCGTTTAATCATCCCTAATTATCAGTCGTTAAAGGCTAGCGGTGAGATCCATTTTTTGACGTCTCTGCGCGTTGATAACATGTCCGTTAACATTCTGGAAACACAACTCCAGGATTCAGCAGTTAAAGTTTGGCTGGTTGATCAACCGGAATATTTCGGCCATCCAGGCAACCCTTATATTGACGAAACAGGCAATGATCGGGCAAATAATGCCGAACGCTTTGCGCTGTTTTGCCGAATTGCCGTTGAAGTCGCCATGAATAGAGCCAATCTGGACTGGAAAGCCGATGTGGTGCATTGCAACGACTGGCAAACCGGCCTGGTACCTGCCCTGCTGTCATTTGAAGACTATCGGCCTGCCAGCGTATTTACCATTCATAACCTGGCCTACCAGGGATTATTTCCAGCCAACAAATTTTACAGTCTAAATTTGCCCGGCCGGTTATGGACGCCGGATGGGCTAGAGTTTCATGGCCTGTTATCGTTTATCAAAGGTGGCTTGGTATATTCGGATCGGATCACCACCGTCAGCCCTACCTATGCCAAAGAAATTCAAAGCCCAGAGCTGGGTTACAACTTGGATGGCTTATTAACTTATCGCAATGCTTCGTTAATCGGCATCATCAACGGCATTGATGTTGATCAATGGAACCCGGCTACCGATACGCTTATCAGCCAACAGTACGATGTACATTCTTTAGAACGTAAAGCTGCTAATAAAACCGCTTTGCAGCAAAGACTTGGGCTGCCGGTTGACAGTGCTATTCCAGTATTTGGGGTAATCACTCGTCTGGTAGAACAAAAAGGCATTGATTTATTGCTCCAATATTTACCTGAGTTAATTGCAATGCCCGTGCAATTTGCAGTATTAGGCAGTGGCGATCATGCCATTGAACTAAAACTACAGGAACTGGCTGTGGCTTACCCTAACAAATTATCCGTGACCATTGGCTATGATGAAGCGCTTTCCCATAGCATCGAGGCCGGTGCCGATATGTTTATCATGCCCTCCCGCTTTGAACCCTGTGGCATGAATCAAATGTACAGCCAACGTTACGGCACCTTGCCCATCGTCAGAAAAACCGGTGGCTTAGCCGATACAGTAGAAGATGCGTTACCGGAAACCATTGCCAATGACACCGCCAGCGGCATTGTTTTTAACGAAGCCACTCCGGGATCATTACTGGAAGCCATCAAACGAGCGTTGTTGCTGTATCAGAATCCCGCCGCTTGGAAAAGAATCCAAGCGCGCGGCATGAGCAAAGACTTCTCATGGCAACAAAGTGCCAAACAATATTTGGCTCTCTACGACGGCATTTAATATGTAAAAAACTTGTTGGCTATAGCTTGATAGCCAACAAGTACTTACAAATCTCACTCCTTTTAATTAGGAGATTCACCGTGAAAAAGCAGCTATTAATAGCCTTTATCAGTGCCATAATCGGCAACGCCCCATGCCGGGCCGAGATGATTCTGGAAGTCATCCAAGTAAATAATCGACCCGCTGCCGAAATACAACCCTTGCTTCAACCTCTGCTGGATGAAAACGATCAAGTGATTGCCGATGGCTCCAATTTGATAGTCAAAACCTCATTGGAACGGCTTGCCGAAATAAAATCCTTAATCAGCTCTCTGGATAGTCGCCAGCACAATTTGCTTATCACCGTTTTACAAAACAGTCAGATAAGTGCTGATGAACTCAACGCCGCCGCCCGAGCACGGGTCACCATTCCAGCCAATGCCCCTTCGAAAGCAACGGGCGCATTTACCGGGCATGTATATCAAACCCAGGACAAAACGACTCGAGAAAACACCCAATCCATAAGAACACTGGAGGGTAATGCCGCGGTTATTAAAATCGGCAACAGCACTCCTGTGCAAAATGTGCAAACTTACAGCTCGGGTTACGGCTATCCAACAATAGCCACTAACACCGAATTCGTCGATACCAGTACCGGTTTTTCAGTCGTACCAAGATTAACTGGCGACCAAGTAACGCTCGAAGTATCGCCATGGTCGGAACGGATGGGCTCAAGAGGCGTTATTCACAGCCAAGCCGCGCAATCAAGTCTGCGCGTCAACTTGGGCGAATGGGTGGAACTAGGGGGGATCACTGAAAATAGCCGGCATTCAAGCTCCGGCAGGCCTGCCAACATTCGACAGACCGGCACCAGCCAAATGCATATTTTGATTAAAGTTGAAAAAGTGAATTGAGATCAAAAACCTACGTAATTTAAAAAACTCGTAGGTCTGTGCGGCTCTTAGCCAAAGAAAAACTTATAAACACCAACGCCGATAATCACCACAGCCACGACTGCCCAACCCAGTCTATCCATATATTCGCGGAGTTTGGCGTCCAATTTTTCGCCGCCATAAGCGAGTAACATCGCCAACAAGAAAAAACGCGCTCCCCGACCGATGAAAGAGGCGGCGACAAACGGCAAAAATGCCATGCTTAGTGCGCCGGCAGCAATGGTGAACACTTTGTAAGGAATGGGCGAAAAACCGGCCACAAATACCGCCCAAAAACCCCACTTTTCAAACCAGCTTTTTGCCAATTGGTAACTGTCCCAATAGTGGCTAGATTCCAGCCAAGGCAAAATGGCATCAAATAAAAAATAACCGATGGCATAACCGAACATGCCGCCTGCAACCGAAGCCAAGGTGCATAACAAAGCAAAACGCTTGGCTTTATCTGGTCGTGCCAACGCCATCGGCCCCAACATGACATCGGGCGGCACCGGAAAAAACGACGATTCCGCAAAACTTACTACACAAAGAATTTTTTCTGCATGGCGATGTCTGGACCACTGCATGGCTTTATCGTAAAGTTTTTGAAACATAACTCTTATCCCTTTCCTGATAAAAACGGCACAAAACTGACCGGTTCAAGCTGTTCAAGCTCATAACCGCTGTCGGTACGAGTCACTCGTTGTAAGGCCTGATTTCCGGCCCTACCCACCGGAATAACCATTACCCCACCAATTGCCAGTTGTTGCAACAGCATATCCGGAATTTCAGGAGGCGCACACGCCACCAAAATGCCATCGAATGGTGCATGTTCCGGCCATCCCCAACCACCGTCGCTGTGTAGATAACTGACATTTTTTAGTTTTAAGGTCCACAAACGATCTTTGGCTTTCTGTTGTAACGGCAAGATTCTTTCTACCGTGTAAACATGATCGACCAACTGGGCCAGCAGTGCCGTTTGATAGCCGCAACCGGTACCCACTTCCAAAACCTTATGCAACGTACCGGATTTTTCCAGCAGCAGCTCAGTCATTTTCGCCACAATATAAGGCTGGGAAATGGTCTGATTGTAACCAATAGGCAGTGCAGTATCTTCGTAAGCTCTACTCGCCAATGCTTCATCCATAAAAATATGTCGCGGCGTATCCACCATTACATCCAACACTTTATTATTACGAATGCCCTGCTCCGACAAGCGTTTAATCATCCGTTCGCGAGTTCGCCGCGAGGTCATGCCTATGCCTTGCAGGCTTTTGATCATAAATTGTTTTCCCCAGGCAACCATGCCTTTAAATCGTTGATCCGCTCATACCAAGTTAAATCAATTTGTAATGGCGTCACCGACACATAGCCCGCATTGACGGCATAAAAATCAGTCCCCGGACCGGCATCTTGCTCACCACCCGGCGGTCCTACCCAGTAAATACTGCGCCCACGTGGATCTTTGCTGCTAATGACTGGCTCGGCTTTATGGCGTTGCCCCAATCGCGTGGCCTGAAAGCCTTTTAAATCTCTATAAGCCACATCCGGCACATTAACATTCAAAATAGTATCTTGCGGCAAGGGCTGATCTTGTAAGCGTTTTAATAAAGTAACCGCCACCTGCGCAGCTGTTGCAAAATGCGTTGGATTACTTCCAACTAAGGATATAGCCACCGCCGGCAAGCCTAAAAACCGCCCCTCGGTGGCTGCGGCAACCGTACCGGAATACAACACATCATCACCCAGATTAGAACCATGATTGATCCCGGCAAACACCATATCCGGCTCTTGTTGTAACAAGCCGGTAATTGCCAGATGCACGCAATCCGTGGGCGTGCCGTCTACTTTAATAAAGCCATTGCTCTCGTAATGAGCGCGTAACGGCATTTCCAACGTTAACGAATTACTCGCCGCGCTACGATTCCGGTCCGGTGCCACCACCGAAATTTGCGCATGTCCGCGTAATGCGTCGGCCAATGTCACCAATCCTTCAGCCAGATAACCATCATCATTACTTAACAAAATGTGCATTATCAATCGCTCTAAAGCCAAATAAGCTATAAAATTCGCCATCTTAGCAACAATACCCCACAAAATCAGCTTTCGTGACAAAAAAAAGCCTGCCCCCAGAAGATCGTGATTTGTTTCGTGAAAGCATCGGCGCTGTGCGCGCTGTCAAGAACGACAAGGTCGTATTAAAAGCCGAAAAACCGCCTCGATTTAAGCCAAAAACGCGTCACGTTGATGTTAATGAACACCTAAACACCACGCAATTAGACCTCGACAATGTCGGGCAAGAGGATTCATTAAGCTTTCTTGGCGACGGGCTGCAACACAATGTGCTAAAGAAAATGCGCAAGGGACAGTTCGGATTGGATGCAGAAATTGATTTACATGGCTTGACCAGCAATGATGCCAAGCGGCAATTACTGCATTTTTTGCATGCTTGCGTAGAAGACGGCTGCCGCTGCGTGCATATCATTCACGGCAAAGGATATCGCTCACCCGATAACCAACCGATTTTAAAAAATCACCTGAATCTGTGGCTGCGGCAACATAAAGACGTTCAAGCTTTCTGCTCAGCCCCCGTCAAAGCGGGCGGCACCGGGGCGGTATTTGTGCTGTTACAGCTGGCGGAAAAATACAGTCAACGGGAAGAATATTAAGTCGCTTAGTTTGGTTTTCACCTTTTCTCAACCCAATATCTTATTGCGTAAATCCTGGGGTAACGCAGCCTAGTCACGTGATGTATCCCAATCTAGTTGTATGCTTGCCCAAAGCCAAAGTACGATACTATTAACGAAACACGTTGATAGATAAGGAAAAGCCATGCCTAAGCATCAATCGCCAATCAATAGTCACGCACCAACATTAACCACATTTTTGCTGCTATGCCGAAGCTGGTTGGATCGAAATATCTACGATCTTGCCCGGCAAATGCGCATGAGTTACGTGCCACCGCTGATGGTTTATCTGGCTGCGGGTATTTCCGGTTTAACAGGTATTGTCGGGACGTTTTTTGTTAAAGAATATCTTGGTCTGTCTGCTGAATTTCTGGCGACGTTAAGCTTTTGGGTGATGCTGCCTTGGGCGTTGAAAATGCCGCTCGGTCATCTAGTGGATTTACTCTGGCGTTACAAAGCCGGACTGATTTATCTGGGCGCGGCATTGATTGGGGTAAGTTTGCTGATTATGTCGAACTTACTGTCCGACCTTGAGTTTATGACGCATCTGATGCCTGCCGAAGATTGGTATATTTTGGCGTCACTGCTGGCACCGATCGGTTATGTCATGCAGGACATTGTCGCTGACGCGATGACAGTCGAGGCCGTTGACCGTTTCGATGAGCAAGGCCAGCCGCTACCCAAAGAACAAATTGTGCTCGCGCACACCACCATGCAAACCTTGGGGCGGGTCGCGATTATCAGCGGTACATTGTTGGTGGCAGTCGCCAATGTCTATCTGTTCAGCGACATTGAATTGATGAGCACTGCCGACAAAGCAGCGGTTTATCTGTCGATTTATCACTGGGCTTTGCTGATCCCGATCATCTCAATCTTCGGGGTTGCATTAGCGTCTTATCTGCGTTCTCAGGATGAATGGCGGCTTGCCGCTCTTGGTTATGAGCTTGAAGACATCAAGCGCCTGTTGGGACGCCCTGAAAGTGAATTGCCGGAAATCAATTGGTGGTTGTTAGGCGGAGGGCTTGGCTTTACCTTGTTCGCGGCCATCATGGGTTTGGCCGATGTACGCAACAACGAAGAAATTGTTTTTGCCGGATCGTTAGCTATCGTATTGTTTTTGATGTGGCGTTTAACTCAGGAATTGCCTGAGCGCGAAAGAAATCAGCTGTACGGCACCGCGTTCGTTATTTTTGCATTCCGGGCAGTACCATCAACAGGCGCCGGTGAGACTTGGTGGATGATTGACGAGCTTAATTTCGATCAGCAATTTCTGTCGCAATTATCGCTAATCACCAGTGCATTGACCTTATTGGGGATGTTCCTGTTTAGGCGCTTCATGGCTGAGCGGCCTATCACTCATATTATTGTTGTGTTAACTATCGCCATGACATTCTTGTACTTGCCGAATATTGCCTTATTTTATGGGGTGCAAGAGTGGACCCAGGCACATACCGGCGGCGTTGTGGATGCCCGGTTTATTGCCTTGATCGATACGGCTTTGGAATCGCCACTGGGACAGATTGCGATGATTCCGATGCTGGCCTGGATTGCCAATTCGGCACCGGAAAGATTAAAGGCGACTTATTTTGCGGTGATGGCGGCGTTCGTCAATCTAGCTCTATCGCTTTCACAACTATTAACCAAATTACTTAATCAATGGTTTTTAGTTACCAGGGAAGTTAAAGACCCATCCGGTATGGTGACCGTATCTGCCAATTACAGTGAGCTAGGCGGATTGTTAATCGTTGTCATGTTGCTTGGGTTAGCGTTACCGATGCTGGCAATTTTCATTGCTAAACGCACCTTTTTGAAAGAGCCACGCTGAACAGGCAATCCATTCAGCGTGGCAAAAATGCTACCTACAAATCCACTCGCATAACTCTGACTGTTTCTTTATTAAGGCTAGGTAATGCGCCTATTGCTTCGCGCAGTTTGGTTTCCCAGCTACGTCTGAGTTGCAGCAAATAATCGTCATCATCGTCAAAGCAATAATATTCGTCAAAGCTGAAACTGTCTTTGCGGTAAATGAGCATTTCTACCGGTGGCCCGACGCTGGCGTTACTGCGGATGGTCGAGTCCATGGATACTAAACAGCAGCGCGCGGCTTCGTCTATCGATGTACCCAATTTTAGAAATCGATCCAGTATCGGCTTGCCGTATTTACTCTCGCCAATTTGTAGAAATGGCGTATTGGCGGAACTGGTGATGCTGTTGCCTTCGGAATAAACCATGTAAGCGCCATGTGGCTCATCACCGATTTGCCCAGCTAAAATAAAACTGGCCGATGGATTAAAAGCTGATTGACCTTCTGGATTGACGTGTTGTTTTTGTTTTTCGACACTGACATGGCCTAGATAGGCAGCAGCCTCGGACAAACACTCAACATTATTCAGGTTTACGCCAGCATCCTTAACTTTATCGCGGTGCAACTGCTCCAAGACAGCTTGGGTAGTGGCAAGATTACCGGCGCACAACAACACAATTTTACGGTCATCGTTAGTCTTAAATGCATGCATTTTGCCGTGGGTGCTGACGTTATCAATACCTGCGTTGGTTCTTGAATCAGAAACCAGAATAAGTCCTTCGTCTATAGAAGCTGCAATACAATAAGTCATAGAAACGTTCGTTTGTTGTTATTAAATTAAGGTTGTTGATTATCCAGCAAACCAACTCCAACGTCCATGATGTAAAAAGTATAGAAGAGCCATACATTAATCCAATCTAAGCACATCCACTGACACCGACAAGCTATGTTGCCCGCCGCCAAAAGCGATGCCTTTCAGTGGTGTGACATCCGTGTAATCGCGCCCCCAAGCCAAGGTAATATGTTGATCAAAAGGTAAGGTATTATTGGTGGGATCAAACTCCAGCCAACCCGTACCCGGCACATAGACTGCAAACCAAGCATGTGACGCATCTGCGCCAACCAAACGTTGCTTACCTGGCGCAGGCAGCGTCTCCACATAACCACTGACGTACCGCGCCGCAATGCCAAAGGAACGCAGGCATCCTATCGCCAAATGGGCAAAATCCTGACAGACACCACGACGAAAATGCAGCACATCAGATAACGGCGTCGCAATCGTGGTAAAGGTCGGATCATAAGTAAAATCGACATGGATACGCTGCATCAAATCCGCAACGACCTGAACCAATGGCCGACCCGGCTCAAATGAGCTTTGTGCGTAATTAGCCAATTCGGCACTTGTCGCCACCATCGGCGAATCCAGTAAATACTGCTTGGCTTCCAATAGTTCATCCTGCACATCGGTTTGCTGCGTTTGCCCTTGCGATTGGCTTTGCGTTTGTCCAGTCATTGACGATGAGCCGGCAAGCGTTGCCCATCCTGCATCTGACTGATTCTGGCTTTGTAACTGGTCACGCACTTGTTCCCAGGTTACCAAGCTGGCTAATTCGTTACGGCTTTGCCGAGGAAACACGGTCACTTCGCTAATGGCAGTCACCGTTAAGCGCTGATGTGTTTGTTGTATTGCAAAGTAAGCGACACGATTGCCGAAAAAATCGCTACGCTCCTGAAAATCGCTAGGCTCCGGATTGATTTCGAAGCGGCTGGCATGACATTGCTGACGCCAGAAATCACGCGGTTGAAGTCTTGCTTCATTCTGACAAAGACCGACCTGCTGACTGTATTGATAGTAGGTACTGTGGGTTATACGGAATTTCACAAGTCATCCTCTGATTGTGTCGGCGTCATTAATTGAGGCACTTGAGAATGGCTAAAATACGCTTGCGCAATAACGTCATAAAGCTGCCATAGCAATTCCGTCATTGCCGATAACAAATTTTCCAGCTCGCTGTAAACACCGGCTTTGTCGTCAACTTTAACTAATTCAGACACTTTCACCAGCCGTAAGTCGGTATAGGCTCTGAGTATCAAGCATTCTTCTTCGCTCAATTGCCCTTTGCTGCGTTCTCTGGGCAAATCACTGATATGTGCAGATAACTGGTGCAGTTGATAAGCCAATGATCGCGGGTGAGTTTCATCCATTAATAACAGCTCCAGCACCATCGGCAACTGGATAAAAGAACGGTACCGGCGTCGATAAATGCTTAAGCTATCGGTAGAGACCAATAACGCCTCCAGCAGCTGATTTTGCAAGGCCAGTTCATGCCGCTGCACCACTGTAGCGCGCAGCAAGCCAACCAATGCCAGCGCATGTTCCAAACGACGACCGCTATCCAGCATTAACCAACCGGCTTCACGGGTCATGCTTTCCGACGTTAAACCAATAAAGGCAACAAAACCGGTAATTAAATCATCCAGGTATTTTTGCAGTTGTTCCAGATCGCAATCATTATTGACGACCCGTTGTTGCCAGCGCCGTTGAATATTATCAACGCAGCGCCAGGTATCCTGGGACCAGACATCACGAATACTAAACGCCGTATGGGCAAAGGCCTGGATACTGGACGCCAACGTTCCTGCACGATGGACATTTTTAGCCAGGGCCATTAATTCATTTTGAGGGGCTTTTAACACCGTCGCATTGCTTAAAATAAACCCAGGATAGGTGCCGGTGACTTGCGTCATCGCGCACAACAAAACGTTGAGGCATTGGCCATCCAGTGGATCGTCAAGCTCCTGGGCTTCCGATAACTTGGGCAGTAGCGTGCGCATCAATCGAGCCGCTGCTTTGATACGTTCAAGGTGTCTGCCCACCCAAAACAGGTTGTCCGCCGCGCGACTGGTTAAGGGTTCGGTGACAGCCGACAAAATCACATCCCTGCCCGGCTGAGTCCATAAACTCACCTGCTTGTCCGGCTCATCCGCCAATACCCACGTATCTTTACTGATGCCGCCCGCTTGATTGGAGACGATAAAATCATCTTGCTGCCGAGCGACTCGCGTCAAACCGCCTGGCATTACTTGATAGCCCTCGCTAGTCGCGACCACAAAGCTCCGCAACACCGCAAAACGCGGTTCAATGCGGTGGTCGATAAAGGCCGGCACGGTTGAAAAGCCAACTTGCTCCTGAGCCACATAACAATGAGGCTTAGCCATAATAGTGGCCCGTAACTGCTCTTTTTCCTTGCTGCTTAATTGGCCGCCAAACAGCGCGTAGTTTCCTGTGGTTCTATTGATGGGTTTAATGACCATGCGTTCAAGATTTTGCAAGACAAAATCCCGCTCGCGGCGCTGTCCGCACCACCAAGTGGCCACCGAAGGCAGCATTAATTCTTCATTTAAAAAATAGCGCGATAGTCGAGGTAAAAACGCCAGCAACCCCGGATTTTCCAGCACGCTACTGCCGAGTGGATTAGCAATCGCAACATTGTTCCGGCGCACGGCTTCCAGCAATCCGGCTACGCCTAATCGAGAAGAACTGCGCAGTTCCAGTGGGTCACAGAAAGAATCATCTACTCGCCGCAAGATAACGTCGACCGGTTGCAGGCCATCCAAGGATTTAAGCCAGACGCGGCCATCACGTACCGTCAGATCATCACCTTGAACCAGCGTAAAACCCAGATAAGACGCTAAGTAGGCATGCTCAAAGTAAGTTTCATTAAGAGAGCCAGGCGTGAGTACCACAATGCGCGGATCTTCTTTATTGTGCGGCGCCAACTCGGCCAAGCCTTTACGCAGCGCCTTGAAAAATCCGGACAGCCGATGCGCTTGCGTTTCCCTAAAAATCTCAGGAATGACTCGCGTCATTACGGTGCGATTTTCCAACGCATAACCGGCACCGGAAGGCGCCTGGCTACGATCATCCAACACCCACATGCGGCCGTTATGACCACGGGCAAGGTTGGCAGAATAGACTGTCAACTGACGCTGTTTTTCCGGCAGTGCGCCGACACACGGATGCAAAAACCCATCATGGGCAAACACTAATTCACTGGGCAACAGACCTTTTTTTAACAGTTGCTGCTTGCCGTAAATATCTCTTAACACCAGATCAAGCAATTCGGCGCGTTGCGTTAATCCCGCTTCAATCAGCGCCCACTCTTCACTGCTGATCAGTAGTGGAATGGGATCAAGTCGCCAGGGGCGGGCGAGTTTTTGCGTATCGCCGTAAACGTTATAGGTAACGCCGTTTTCTCTTAACAGGCGTTGAGCTTCACGGCGACGCAGCTCTAATTGTTCGCTGCCAAGCTTTGCAACAGAGCCCATAAAGCGCTCCCAATGCGGCAGCACTTTGGTTTCTTTGGCAACCATTTCATCGTAAACGCCAAGTTTGGTGGCGTAATATTGCGCGCCAATATCCCCGTTTGCTTCGCTCACATTGCGTCCCTATTGATTTGCTGTCAGTAGTATCAAGGCCGCTGATCAATATCCTGAAAATGACGTAACGGTTCACCAACATAAAGCTGACGAGGACGGGTAATAATTACTTGATCGCCTTTAAGCATTTCCCGCCAATGCGCCAACCAACCAGGCATCCGGCCAATAGCAAATAGCACCGTGAACATATTGGTGGGAATACCCGCAGCGCGCAGAATCAAGCCGGAATAAAAATCCACATTGGGGTATAGCTTTCGTGAGATGAAATAATCGTCTTTTAAAGCCAGCTCTTCCAGTCGACGCGCAATATCAAACAATGGATCATTAACCCCGGCTTTGTTTAATAATTTGTCGCATTGCTTTTTTAATACCATCGCGCGCGGATCAAAATTCTTATACACACGATGCCCAAAGCCCATCAGTCGGCTGGTTGAATTTTTGTCTTTTGCCTGATTGATAAACTCCGTGCCGTCACCGCCGTCAGCATGTATCTGCTCCAACATTTGTATGACGTGCTGATTGGCGCCGCCATGACGCGGCCCCCACAGTGCGGAAATACCGGAAGAGGCCACCGCATACACATTCGCCATACTTGATCCCGCGGTACGCACTGACGAGGTGCTGCAATTTTGCTCATGATCGGCATGCAAAATGAAAAACATATCGATAGCTCTGACGATGTCTTCGTCCAGCTCATAATCACGCACCGGCGATGAAAACATCATATTCAAAAAATTGCGGACAAACTTAAGCTTATAAGACGGATAAACCAGCGGCTCGCCAATCGATTTCTTGTAAGAAAACGCTGCGATAGTGCGTACCTGCGATATCAAATTGATAACCACTTGCTGTTCTGTCGCACTATCGAGGCGGTCTGGTAGCGGATAAAACGTCGACAATGACGCCACCATGGTCGCCAAAATTCCCATAGGGTGGGAGCCGCGCGGAAAGCCATTAAAAAAATGATGCATGTCTTCGTGGATAATCGAAGACTCATTGAGGTTGGTGGAAAAATCCAACAATTGCTGGCTGTTTGGCAACTCGCCATTCAGTAATAAATAGGCGACTTCCACAAAGCGTGAATGCTCAGCCAATTCTTCAATCGGGTAACCGCGATAACGCAGAATACCTTTTTCACCGTCAATGTAAGTGATGGAACTTTCGCAGCTGGCGGTATTGCCATAGCCTTCGTCCAAGGTCACATAACCGCTTTGGTTACGCAATTTGGAAATGTCGATGGCTTTTTCGCCTTCAACGCCGATCAAAGTAGGCAATTCGTAACTTTTATCATCCAACGTCAACATCGCTGGGGGTAGTTTCTTTAATTTATCGGTCATTTGAATCAATCTCCAAAATTAATGCCGTATCCATTAATAGTTGCGTAGGGTACGCATTGCGTACCGTTACAAATGTATTCACCACAATAATGGGTCGCAATGCGTACCCTACCTCTATCTATTTCGGTGCCGTAAATCCATTGTAAACGGATATTCGTGACTCAGCTCCTCCATGGGCGGCGCCATTGGTCTTGGCACTGCTTCATTGACGGTAAATTTTGCCAATGATTCTTGGTCCGATGAGGCCACCGGCGGCACGGCCAGTGGTGGTCGCACAATAGCGCCAGGCGTGTGGCCAAAATCCCAAAAGCGGGTAACGCGTCGGGCTTCGGCTTCATAGCTATTGACCGGAAATGCGTCATAACTACGGCCACCAGGATGGGCAACATAATAAGTACAGCCACCTACCGAATGCCCATTCCAGGTATCAATCACATCAACAACTAAAGGCACATGCGGGCTGATAGTAGGATGTAACGCAGAAGGCGGTTGCCAGGCGCGATAACGCACCCCGACCACATATTCGCCTTGTCGGCCGGTATTGCGCAATGACAAGCGTCTGCCATTACAGGTCAACACATAGCGCCCTTCGGTAAAGCCGGTGACTTTTATCTGTACCCGCTCGACCGATGAATCCACATAGCGCGCGGTGCCAGTACTGCTGACTTCTTCGCCCAACACATGCCAAGGCTCAATCGCAAAACGCATTTCCAGATCAATGCCATCCACCATGGTGTTGCCGTAACGAGGAAAGCGGAATTCAAAAAATGGTTCCAGCCATTCCAGTTCAAAGCCATAACCGGCACGCTGCAAGTCCTTGGTGACTTGTTTCATATCTTCATGCACATAATGCGGCAGCATAAAACGGTCATGTAATTCGGTGCCCCAGCGGACCAAGTCATGCTTGTAAGGCTCACGCCAAAACCAAGCAATCAGCGAACGCAATAATACGGTTTGTACTAATGACATCCGGGCATGCGGCGGCATTTCAAAAGCGCGCAATTCCAAAATCCCCAAGCGCCCGGTCGAGCTGTCGGGCGAATAAAGTTTATCAATACAGAACTCGGAACGGTGCGTGTTGCCGGTAATGTCGGTCAGCAAATGTCGCAACAGTCGATCAACCAACCAAGGCGCAGGTACTTCGCCTTCAGGCATTTGTTGGAAAGCAATTTCCAATTCATAGAGTTTTTCATCTCTGCCCTCGTCAACGCGCGGCGCTTGGCTGGTCGGGCCGATAAACATGCCGGAAAATAAATATGACAAGCCCGGATGATGCTGCCAGTACGTCACCAGACTGCGTAATAAGTCCGGTCGACGTAATAACGGGCTGTCAGTCGGTGTTTCCGCCCCCATGGTGATATGGTTGCCGCCACCGGTGCCGGTATGTCGGCCATCGAGCATAAATTTTTCTGTGCCCAATCTGACTTGATGCGCTTGTTCATAAAGAATGGTGGTTTTATCCACCAACTCTTGCCAGCTTTTCGAAGGATGAATATTGACTTCAATGACGCCGGGGTCAGGTGTGACCATCAAACGTTCGATACGGTAATCACGTGGCGGCTCATAACCTTCAAGCACCACAGGTATCGACAAATTGTCTGCAGTCGCTTCAACCGCTGCAATCAGCTCGAGGTAATGCTCCAGTAAAGTCAACGGCGGCAGAAAGATATGTATGCGCCCCTCGCGGGCTTCGATACACACCGCCGTGTGCGGCACATTGACATGGATGGTTTGATCATCCCCCGCCTCTTGCTCGGCAAGCTCGGGATGGGTTTTCAGTTTTTTCTCAAGATGACTGTAGCGACGCATGACTTCGCCGTAATAATCGCCAAGTTCCGGCAGCGCTTCAAACAAGCTTTGTTCTTCTTGGCTATCGCGTTTGTCCGGGGCAACCCAAGGCAGACTTGCCAGTGGCATGCGCATACCCATCGGCGAATTACCGGGAATCAAAAACATTTGCCCGCGACGAAAATCCCAAGGCCCGCTTTGCCATTGTTGATTGGTCCAATCCCACTTAATAGGCAAGGTGTAACCGGCAGGCTTGGCTAGATCGGCATCCAGCAATTGCGCCAAGGTTTGCCGTTCGATGGAATCTTTTAAATTGCTTTTTAACGGATCGATATTTTCCGGCAGCGTGCCTTCTTGCCAGAGGTAGTAAAAGCTATCTTCATAGCCTGTTTTGATATAGCGCGGTTGCACACCCAAACGTAAGGTGAATTGCTTGATAAACTGCTCGGCCTGTTCAACGGTGTGCCCGTAATCTTTGGTTATATCAGCTAACAAGGCTGGATTACGCCAAACTGGTGCGCCGTCCTTACGCCAGAATATGCCATATTGCCAACGCGGCAATGGCTCGCCCGGATACCACTTGCCTTGTCCGTAATGCAACATGGCGCCTTTTGCGAACACATCACGCAGCCGTTTAGTTAACTCATTAGCGCGCTCACGTTTGTGTTTGCCATCGGCATCGACATTCCATTCCGCGCCTTCCATATCATCCACGGAAACAAAGGTCGGTTCGCCGCCCATGGTTAAACGCACATCATCGGCCAGCAATTGCCGGTCAACCAGCTGGCCTAATGCATCAATGTGATACCACTGCTCATCGGTATAAGGCTTGGTGACACGCGGATCTTCATGCAGACGATCAACGGTGTTGCTGAATTCAAAGTCCACTTCGCATTTGTCGGTGCCGCCGGTAACCGGTGCGGCACTGGCTGGATCGGGTGTACATGCCAGCGGAATATGGCCTTCTCCTGCGAGTAATCCGGAAGTCGGGTCAAGCCCAATCCAACCGGCACCGGGGATGTAGACTTCAGTCCAGGCGTGTAAATCAGTAAAGTCCTGTTCCGGGCCAGACGGGCCGTCCAAGGATTTGACGTCAGCTGTCAATTGCACCAGATAGCCGGACACAAACCGCGCCGCCAAGCCCAAATGACGGAGTATCAACACCAGCAACCAAGCCGAATCACGGCATGAGCCGCTCAACTTGGTCAGTGATTCCTCACAACTTTGGATACCCACTTCCATGCGGATGTTGTAGCTAATCGTTTGAAACACTTTGCGGTTAACATCCACCAGAAAGTCATTGATGGTGCGCTTGCTGAGGTCAAAATCAGCGATCCATTGTTTCAATAACGGACCGTCTTCAGTAATTTCCAAGTATGGCTGCAACTCTTTGAGCAACAACTCGTCGTATTTAAATGGATATTGTTCGGCATATTCTTCAACAAAAAAGTCAAAGGGATTGATGACCGTCATGTCAGCGATGACTTCCACTTCTACACTGAGTTTGGTGCATTTTTCCGGAAACACGACCCGAGCCAAAATATTACCGAAAGGATCTTGCTGCCAATTAATGAAATGATCTGCAGGCTCAATGCGCAAGCTGTAGCCTTTGATCGGCGTGCGACTATGCACGGCCGGACGCAATCTAAAGACGTGTGGCGACAGGGAAACTGATCTATCGAAGTTGTAGACAGTTTTGTGACGGAGTGCTACCCGAATGGTCATGATTTTTTCCTCGCCAAAGCGTTAAGTGTTACTAAGATTTCTAACGACAAAAGCCACTAAACCCCAATGGCTTTCTGTGCTTCGGCCTGCATCCGTATTAATTCTTCTTCGACGCCCGCTGCATGCGTCAATTCGGCTACATTGTCTTTAGTAAAAAAGCCTTGAAAGCCGCCAAAGCGCTGCACATATTCAATAATCAATGACGAATGCTCGGAAGCACTGGAAAAGATCTGTTTTAAACCTTCAGCTTTTGAACCCACCACATCCAGCAAAAAGCTTTTGCCTTGGTCACGAATGGCATCAACGACAAATTCAATATTTTCTACACCGTTTTGATCACCATCCTTAACGGCAAGCGCCAAGTGGTGCAATCTAGGCCCGTAATTGCGTACAAAATTTTCAGTGGGTGACGGGAATATTTTAAAATGATTAACAAAATAAGGCGTGTTGTTAGCGGTGAAAACCTTGGCCGGACTGCGTAATTCATCGGTGTAATGGATGCTTTTGGTGACATTGGTCGATGAGTTTTGATCGACAATATCGAACGATCCCCAGTAGTAATAGCTGGATAACGATAGCCATTCTAAAATCGCTACTTCTCTATTTTGGCTGTAGATACGGGTCGCCAAATGATCCACCGGAAGAATCAGCTCATCAATTCCCAACGCCTTTTGTCGCTCTTTGGCCATCTGACAAGCTTGTTGCGCATCATCCCGAATACTACTGACACCCAGCGCATAAATGCGCAGCTCTCCAGGCTCTCTTTCAAGATAACCAACAATGTTGTGGGTATAAGGTGATGGCTTAATAAACGCGATGTTGCCTGGTAATTCTAATCGACGGACATCGTCGGGAGAGAAAAACCGAAAGCCCCTGTTTTGCTGCAAATTGACAACTTCATGCAGATTAGTCACCCGCAATACTTCACCCATGTAGCGACTGTGCGGCTTGCTTGAGCCGATCGGAAAGACTTCATTGAGGCTGCGAAAAATCCCTTTGATTTCCTCGTTCTTTACTTCACGAATCAGTAAATCAGGGGAATTCATATCAATACGCAAAATGTGCGTCCAATGCGACTCACTTTCCAGGGTGACGAGGTATTCGTAAGGTGACATCAGACATAATTCACCGATGTATTCAATTGACCTGCCTGGGTCTACCGTCAACATCATTGCATCGATTTCTTGAATCATACTGCTTAAGCCCAAGCTATCGCGTTCTTCCAGCAGCTTAATTAGGTATTCATTAAAGAATGATGAGTTTTGTTTGTCACCCTGTACAGGAAACGATAAGGAGTAACTGGTGTTTGGCATAGTGAGCTCTCTACAAGTTTTAATCTTTAAAACAAGCAAAGCAAGTGCCATACCAAGTGAGCAATGCCCTAATAATAAAGGTTTCAAGCCACTGAATTGGTCGCAGCAATATCTAATCGGTGGGTTTGACGATTAAAGACGCACCAAATTGAAGCACTGTTAACCCAAAACAGGGCAATCAATATGGCTTTAGTTAGCGACTTCTTTAATCAACATCGCAGTGTACGGTTGCCATTTATAAGCGTTAGCTCAGCAACTCTCTAAATAGAACAAAAAATCCAAGGAAAATAAAAAATGGCACCAATCATGCTTTGTCTTTGTTAAAGACAACTAGCCTTATGAATGCCATGAAATCAATCTGGGAAAATTATAAAACCGACGTCGCTTACGATGAACTGATGAGCTCGGAATTTCAGCCGCGGCAAATTAGTCACCGCCTGTGTCAGTATTTAAACTCGCTCAATAAAAGCGATATTGATAAACGCAAAATAGCCGCCGAACTGGCTATTTTGGAAATGGGTATCAGTTTTACGGTCTATAGCGATGAAGGCAATATAGATAGGGCCTGGCCGTTCGACATTATCCCCCGCATCTTAAGTGCTAAAGAATGGCGCACCATTGAAAAAGGCTTAAAGCAGCGACTGACCGCGCTTAATTGCTTTATTGCCGATGTCTATGGTGACCAAGAGTTTATTAAGGCCGGCCTGATGCCTGCTGAGATTATTAATAGCTCAAAAAACTTTCGCAAAGAATGTGTGGGCATGAAGCCCCGGCACAATGTCTGGGCAAATATTTGCGGCACCGATTTGGTGCGTGACAAAGACGGTGTGATGTATGTGCTTGAAGATAACTTGCGCGTACCTTCGGGAGTTTCTTACATGTTGGAAAATCGTGTGATTACCAAGCGTGTTTTCCCTGAACTTTTGCAGGACATCGATATTTTGCCTATCGACGACTACCCGAGCCAATTGCAAGCCATGCTGGCCTCAATTGCTCCTGAGCATATCAGCAAACCACAAATTGTCGTTTTAACGCCGGGCATTTATAACTCTGCCTATTTTGAACATGCGTATTTGGCCCAACAAATGGGCGCGCAGTTGGTTGAAGGTGGTGATTTGGTGGTCAATGACGATGATTGCGTGTACATGCGCACCATCGAAGGGCTGGAAAAGGTCGATGTGATTTATCGACGCATTGATGATGACTTTTTAGACCCCGAAGTTTTCCGTAAAGACTCCGCACTTGGCGTACCAGGCCTAATGCGCGCTTGGAAGGCCGGTAACGTGTCGCTGGCCAATGCGCCGGGCGCGGGTGTTGCCGACGATAAAGTCGTTTATGCCTATGTACCGGAAATGATTCGTTATTACTTAAACGAAGAACCGTTGTTGCCAAACGTGCAGACTTATTTGTGCGACAACCCGGAGCACCTGGAATATGTATTGGCACATTTGCCGGAGTTGGTCGTCAAACCGGCTAATGAATCAGGCGGTTACGGGATGTTAGTAGGTCCCCATGCCACTGCTAAAGAAATCGCCGCGTTTCGGCAAATTATTCAACAAAATCCTCGCAATTATATAGCCCAGCCCACCTTGGCGATTTCAACCGCCCCAACCTTGTGCAAAGGCAAACTCGAACCCAGGCACATCGACCTGCGACCTTTTATTTTGCAAGGTGAAAACACCTTTGTGACCGCGGGTGGATTAACTCGGGTAGCCCTAAGAAAGGGATCGCTCGTTGTTAATTCCTCGCAAGGCGGCGGCAGTAAAGACACCTGGATCATTAATATGGAGCACAACTAATGTTATCTCGCTCAGCAGAACGCCTATATTGGCTAGCCCGTTATCTGGAACGCACTGAAAATATCGCCAGATTGGTCAGTGTCCACATGAACTTATTGATGGATTTACCCAATGGCGTGGAAATGGGTTGGCTGCAGTTAGTACGTATTAATTCGTCAGAAAAACAATTCTATGACAAATACAAAGTGGCCAATGAACGCAACGTTACCCGATTTCTTTTGGTCGACGAAAGTTATTACGGCTCTTTGTTTTCGTCTTTAAGCGCCGCAAGAGAAAACATTCGCACTTCTAGGGACTTGTTGCCCGATGAAGCCTGGGAACAGGTCAATGAAATGTACTTGTTTACCAAAAACAATCTCGATTTCGTTTACAACCGCAGCAAACGTATTGAGCTGCTTAACGAGATCCTTAAAGGCTGCCAGCGCTTTACCGGCTTACTATCCGGCTATATGAGCCACAACCACCCCTACCGATTTATCCGGCTGGGCAGAAATATCGAACGCGCCGACATGACCAGTCGTATTCTGGATTTGGCGTCCTTGCTGCTGGCCGATTCACGCAGTGATGAAATGCGTCAATACGAAACAATTTTATGGGTGAATATACTGAAGTCACTGAACGCCCAGTTAATGTATCGCCAACACGTCAGAAGTAGTGTCAATGGCGATGATGTTTTAAACTTTTTATTGTTAAACACCACCCTGCCCCGCGCAGTCGGCTGCTGTATTGCGGAAATTGCCGATTGCATCAACGCACTCCCGAACAACGATTCGTTACCCGAATTACTGGTTAAACTTGAAGCCCATGTGCAGGCCATTGATATACGCCAAACAACCCAAGCACAATTACGAGGCATTCTCGACGACCTGCAAAACAAATTGGGCGATCTTCATGACAGCATTTCTAACAACTGGTTTTTACAAGCCGTTGCTGAATAGCCATCGAGCTTATTTTTTATTTTAAGGAACAACCGGCAAACCTAAACCCATCCGATGACGTGCAACGCCAATTGACCATAATATAAATTTGGATATATTAGCTTTAACTGATAATCATATGAATATCTCTGTAGCGGCGTAAATAAATCACCTAAATTTCTCAAAACTATTTGGTGGTAATTTCGTCCAATTTAGGTGAATTAGCCGCTCGATTCCTTGCTTATTAAGCGCATAACACCGCCGCTTGATGAGCTCTAAGCTTTCGTGGCATGGCTATCGAGACTAATACGCCAGTCTTAAAAATGAATAATTCATTGCAATCAGTTAAAATGGTCCAATTATTAAACAGCTGTCTATTTTTTTAGCAGTTTGTTTTCAGCGTAGCACTTCAGAGGTCATTGTATGCGTAAACACTTGAACACCTTTATCTGGAGCACCTCGTTGCTCCTTATGCATTCTTGGAGTCAGGCCGCGACTGATTTACCTCCATCGACCAAAGTTCCACTGGGGGCGGTAGAAGAGGTATGTTCAGACTTTACGCCTGCCGATTGGCGGAAAGAACAGGAAATTGATGGTGTAAAGATCCAAGCCTCTCACTTGTGCGATCCTGACAATCCGGCAGATATTGCTGCCTTCGTCAAGGGCACCAACGGCATTTCCATGGCAACATTGATGCAAACGCAACTGGCTGCTGATGCTGTCACTATGTCAGACGATTTGGATGGTGACGGCGATCCGGATAAGATCATCATTAAACTTGAAGTGGTTGAGCTTAACGGCCGCTCCCCTGATGTAAAAGACCCGATTACTACCTTTGACATTGCCCCCGGCATACAACCCACTTTCTGGGTTTATGCACCGAAAACGCGCGACATGTCTACGCGTAGTCTTTACGAATCCATAGCTAATCCGTTGCTGCGCGTACCCTCGCCGGTTATTCGTGTGGAACAAGATGACGTGGTTTGGATAGTGTTGGAAAACACCCATTACTTGCCGCATTCCATCCACTTACACGGCATTGATCATCCCTTTATGGATCATAGTGGTGGTGGTAATGATGGCGTAGGACAAACCAGCAACATGGACACGATGCCGGGCGATAGCAAAACCTACGTTATCAAACCCCGCCAGCCCGGCACGATGTATTACCACTGCCACGTACAACCGCACACCCATATTCCAATGGGCTTGCAGGGCATTTTTGTAGTTGAGGAAAATCGCCCCAATAACTGGCCGCAAACTCTTAATGTCGGCGCAGGACAGGTTCGTCATCCTTCAGTCGCCGTGCTGGAAAAATATGCTCGGGAATATGACCTGCATTACGAAACCGCTGATAAGGAATTGCATGAGCTAGTAGCCAGATCAGCAAATGATCCACGTCTGATTGCCAAGCACATGAACATGGAATACGACACCACTGATGCAACTGATGACTATTTCATGCTCAATGGTCGCTCATTCCCGTACACCCTACGCGAATCTTTGATTGAAATGGAGGAAAATCAAAAAGTTAAATTGCGCGTCCTGAACGGCCATACGGAATCCATGGCATTGCATATTCATGGACACAAACCTACCATCACCCATTATGACGGCGTCGATAACGGCCCAGGTTCTTATATTCAGCGCGACGTTCATGGCATGGTGCCTGCCCAACGTATCGATCTTGAATTAAGCGGCGTAGATGACGGTTTAAACAGTTTCGGCCAAGGCATTTGGATGTTTCATGACCATGTCGAAAAATCATTTACCACCAACGGCGTTGGCGAAGGCGGCGATATTAGCTTAGTCGTTTACAAAGGTTTTCTTGACGAAAAGGGCATTCCGACAGCTCACGGCATGAGCCTTGCGCCATATTTCACCAAGGAATTCTGGCAACGAAACTATCCAGCTTGGCAAGATTATGACGCCTGGAACAGTTTAGGCCTCCCTGATCCCAAAGCAGCCTACGAGCCTGCCAAAACTGCTGTCCAGAACATCGTTCCCCAAAGAACAGCAGCCGATGCTTTAAAACAGGAAGAGGGCTCGGCGCTAGCAAAGTTGTTTTATGGAATTTTGCTGGGGCTATTTGGCTATGTGCTGATTGTTAACCGTCAAATAATTATTGATCGTACGCGCGCTTTGATTAAACGTTAAATCGTCGTCGACTTTGCTGCAAATAAAAAGGGCGGCCATCCCAAAGATGGCCGCCCTTTTTTGATGTTTTTTTAAAATCCGCTAAAAACTAAAATTCATCTTTAGTTTGCTTTAAGCTTTTTAACTTTTCCAACACCCGGTTCGCCCGATCAATGTGGGCCTTCAACTGTTCGTTTTGCGGATCCAAAATACGCGCTTCTTCCCATTTTTGCATAGCTTGTTCGTATTGCTGACGACTGTACGCTTGAGTGCCCTCTTCCATTAAGCTCTGCACATGAATAGCAATGTGCTGATCAAGCTTTTCACTCAGAGACTGAAACTCAGGGTTATTAATATTAAGTTTTGCCAGGTCTTTCCGTAGCTTCATAGCCACTGTAAAGTTACTGCTTTCGCAAGCATTTTTGAAGTCAATCAACAACTGTCCGCCCAACGCTTGTTTTTGCGCCACCGCTATAGCCACTTGTTGTTTTTGCTTTTTCTTAACCTGCTTTTGAGCTAGTTTTTGCTCTTCTTCATCTTTTAGCTGTTGTTCCAAATCAATACGTTGTTGCTCGGCACGGGCTCGCTCTTCCTCCTCGGCTAACAATTCCTGCAACCTCGCATTGGCGATCTTAATATCAGGTGTAGAAGAAAGCTTTACCGCCAACGGCAAAGTGCGCTTAGCCAACTCTAAGTCTCCAGCCGCTAACGCATGCCGACCATATTCAGCTAAGTCATTGGCAATCTTATCGGCTTCTTCAATCTTATTTTCTAAGGCATGCCTAGCAAACCAATCCTTGGGATCGGTGGCAGCCACTCTTTCGCTAATCAGTAATTGTTTGTGCATCGACTCGCCATCAGCAATCAGCAAATCCAAACGCAATTTAGCTAAGCTGACATCTTGCCGCTGCAAAAGCTGTTTTTGCCCTTGTTGCAGCTTTTCGCTATTAGGAAAGTGGGCTAACGCTTCATTGTACAACTCTAACGCCGATCGCCAATCATCCTTAGCGGCTGCATTATCAGCTGAAGTGATAATCTGCTGCTCATAATGACGCGCTTGCTCAATAACTTTGTCCTGTAATTGCTGAGGATTAGATACTTCTGGGTTCGGATGTTCCTGTAAGTCAGCCACTAAGGCTAAAGCACTGGTGTATTCTTGCTTATTTAGAAAATAATCAACTTGTTCATCAATGCTGCCAGAGGGTGCCAGCACAGTGGCACAGCCTACAAGTTGCGCCAGCACAACGACAGATAATGCCTTGGGGGTAAACTTCATACTGCTTCTTCCGAGTATTTGAGTATTTCGTAGAGTCTGGATTTAACGAGATGGCGACGCAAGCCGATGATGTCTTCGACAACGAACGTTGCCAAGGGTTGAACTGAGCCGCGTAAGGTAACAACACCGGCAGGCTGGCATTGAATATGCCCGTTTTTTTGAATGGCTTCATACGTGGTATCGCTGATCAGCACACCACCCGGTAAAGCGGCGCCGGATAACCGAGAGGCTATATTAACCGCACGTCCCATGACCGTATAGTCCATGCGTTCAGATGAGCCAATATTTCCGGCAAGCATGTTACCGCTGTTAACTCCGATATGAAACATAAGCTCAGTTAAACCGAGAGACTTACGCTTTTCATTAAGCACAGCCACCATGTCCTGAATTAGCACGGCACATTCAACTGCATGCTGGGCATGCAGGTCATCCTGACCAGGCGCGCCAAATACTGCCATAACACAATCGCCAATATATTTATCAATATGCCCATGGTACATATGCACAATTTCAGCAATATACCCAAAGTACTCATTGAGCAATTCGCTTACTTTATCTGGCGGCATCTTTTCCGATAATGTCGTGAAACCGACAATGTCCGCAAACAGCACACTAGCGTTTACGTTACGACCGCCTAGGTCGGCTAAGTCACTATTTCCTAATAATTCTTTCGCAACCTTGGGGGCAACATAGCGAGAAAATGTTTGTTCGACACGCTCCTTTTCCAACAACTTTTCAGACATCTCATTCATTGCCGTCATCAGTTGCCCAAGCTCGTCACTGCGTCGCCCATTAAAACGCACTTGATAATCCCCTGAGGCAATGGCTCTACTGGCATTCACCAATTGATGTATCGGACGTGACAATCGTTTTCCCAAAATAATTGATGCTATAAAGCCCATCAATACGAGCAGCATAGTTGCTATCGCAACGGTTTCAAGCGTCTGCTCTTTAGCTGCTTCAAGCTTAGTTCTATCAAGACCGATAAACGCATAACCGACAATGGTGCCCTCCACTTGCATGGGGTTGAGCAAGCCGACCAAAATTTTGGAACTATCTTCAGTTTCTGAAGTTGCATTGTAATGAAACATAGACTCGTGACCGGCATTGGCGCCTATTGTCGCCTCCCCAGGCAATGGTCCGGCATTGACTATGGGCTTTAAATCTACCGTATAAATCGCCGCCGCATCGAGTAATTCGTTCTGCTCAACCAGGTTATTTACTACGCCGGTCAAGGTTAAATTATCATCGGCTAATAAAGGTTCTGCTGCGATTTGCCCAAACAACCTAACAACGGTAGTGCTCGAATCGATCATCTGCCGTTCAAGCATATCGGTTTGATCACGACCAATCACTACCCCTAAGGTCACCATCCCGCAGGTGATAATAATGGTAAAAATCTCAGCCAATTTATAGGCGATAGGCAAATGAATCGACAGGACGGCGTACCAAAGTCGCTGCCACAACACGATCGGCATTTTTAACAAAGAAACCAAGCCTTTCAAAGCCACACACTCCAACAATTCAAAACTCAGCTATCCAGAAAACATCACTCTTTAGATATAGAGCGATTGATATCAAAAATCTGCAACTATAACTATTTATACCTGTTAGCTAATTATGCTGCAACCTATTGTTACCTTGAATTTTCCAATGTATATTTCAAATAGTTATTTAAAACAAGCATTAGAAAACTACAAAATCATGACCCAAATGCCCCCAGCAAAAACCCGCGAACGATTACTCACCTGCGCGTGCCGACTATTTGCCGAAAAAGGCTATCAAGACACGACTATTGCCGAAATTTGCGAGCAGGCAGAAACTAATATCGCCTCGGTAAATTATCACTTTAGGGACAAAGCAAACTTATATCTGGAAGCTTGGCGGCATGCTTTTCAAGAAGATCTAAAAGCTTATCCGCCCGACGGCGGCTTAACTGCCGATACGCCGGCCGAGCAACGCCTGGACACGCGTATCAAATCTTTGATAGCGCGCATTGCCGATCCCAACTTACATTTTTTTGCCATCATTCATAAAGAGCTGACGCAACAAACCGGCTTGCTGGACAAAATCATGACGGAGGAAATCAATCCGCAGCGTCAGGCGATGATTGCTCTGGTTAAAGAGTTGTTAGGACCTGGGGCCACCGACAAACAAATCCAGTTCTGTCATGCCAGCATCAGCGGTCAATGCATGCACATGTTGCAAGTTAAAAACATGAAATTAAACGCTGAAACGCGTCGCTTTGTCATGGATCTGAAAGATGCCAAAGCTTACGCTGAGCATGTGGTGCAATTCTCCCTGGCAGGCATCAAAGCCATGCGAGCGATCAATAGTCCTATCGACGATTAATAATGCACAGAAATCGAACGCCATGGTGACCACCGCAGCGCCCAAACCACTGCCAATCATATTGACCACGCTCGGCGCTCTGATGCCAATGATTTTTGGAAACTTCGCGGCAAGCAAAGCTGCTGATTCCGATGGAAATTTCTCTTGGCTTTGGCATCGTGTTTGCAACATTAATTACACTAATTTTGATACCATCTCTATACTTAGTCGTCAACGATATTAGCGATACGTTCAAAACTAAAAAACACCCTTCATCTTCTTAAAATCCGTTACGGAGCCGTATGAAACACGCGTTATCAATCCTGATTTGCCTATTATTGCTGCACTGGCAAAGCGCCTTAGCCGCCGAGCCACTACCGCCAGAGCTTAATAATAAAACTAATGTCACCGCCGCTCCCATTAAAAACCAAGACCCATTGCAATGCGCGGCGTTCAGTCCTTATGTTGGCAACCTTTCACCTGATAGCGGCCCTTCTCCCTCGAGAGAATTAATTGATCAATTATTGGATAAATTGGTTAAGGAAACACCGTTTCGCTGCATCATGACCTACGGCGTTACGGGCGGTTTGGAATATACGTTTGCCGCCGCTGAAGCCAGACACCTCAAAGTCATCGCCATCATCTGGTTGGATAAGGATGTTGCGATGAACACTAAATCCATTGCCAGCGGCATAGACGTCGCTAAAGCCTTCCCGAATACCATCATCAAATTAAGCTGTGGCTCCGAAGTAAGAACTCGTCATGGCTATGAGTTTGACGGCGAAATCACTCGCTGTATTGATGACTTGCATAAAGCCGGCGTTAGCCAACCGATTACCAGTATCGATACTTGGTGGGAATGGTGCGACAGAAAGTCACCATGTAAACCAACCAGCTTTGCTAAAAAAGTCGATTGGATTGGCGCGAACATTTTTCCTTGGTGGGAAAACAAACATGCAGACCTTTATCCCTGCACTCCTGCCAACCAAGCTGCTAATTTTCATATCGCCAGATTAAAAGACTTACGCAAAACTTATCGTAATAAAGAAGTCATCGTCACCGAATTCGGTTGGCCCAGTGGCCCAAAAGGCAAATCTGAAAAAAATATCCATACTAAGCAGCAATGCGGTGTGGCCAGCAAAAAAAATCAACTCTTAGTGGTTAACCAAACCTTTAAGCAACTGGCTAAACAAAAATGGTCAGGCGTGGTATTTGAAGCCTTTGAAGAAAACTGGAAACCGAGCAACGAAGGTAACTTTGGAAAATATTGGGGCATCTGCCAGGGCAAACCACCATATTCTTGCCAGAAAGGATTGGCGCTGAAATAGCCATTGTCCCGGGGCCGCAGTTAAGCCGTTAGCTAAGTGAAGTCGAAGCCAATAATCCCCACATGGCTTCGACTCAGCTCCTACCCGATAATCTTTAAAAGTAAGCGTTCAATTTAAGTTAGCAGGGCCCCAATCACAGGAAGCGTGCAGTCATGAACGTATTTTTGACTATTCAACAAACTTATCGGGCTGCAAATACCACAGTCGACAACCTACCGGAACTGCTTAATGCATTAAACCGTTGGTACCTTGACACCCCAAAATATAACTACCTTCATCCCTGCGTTATTGATGGCAGAGCCGCACTGGTTTGCCATAACGATTTAAGACGAAAATCCAAACAGGCTTTTACCGAACTGCAAGCCATAGCCGATCACTTTCAGCTTTATTTAAAGGAAGATGGTCGAACTCAACAGACAGCTCACGATCCTAATAACCGTAGAACCAGTATTTGTTTGGTCCTGACTTTTTATTTAGGCGTGTTGGCTTCTTCAAGCCTTGTGCGTGCAGATAACTCTGCACGTCCGGCAAGTTCCAGCCCTGCTATTGCCACTCAAACCATGCTGGTCAACATTGCAACCAGTCAAAGCGGCAAAAAACTGGTCCAGTTAAGGAATGCTCGACCACCGAAGGCAAGTGAAGTATTGGCTGCTTACGCTAAAAAAACGCCGACCCTGATCATTGATACGCAAGCGGAAGCTAAAATAAAAAGCTTTTTGACGGTGACATATAAACCAGAGACTGGCGATCCTGCCCATATTGGTAGCGATCTTGCCGAAATTGCCCGCTACTACGCAAAATATCCAACGGTTGTCGATCTTCTGGACGAGCTAAAAGATAAAAAACTGGCCCTCAAATACAAGCAAAACAACTGGCAAGCCCAAGCCTGGGGCAATGAGTTTACGGTCGACAGTGTCACCATTTCTTTCGACACTCGAATCGCCGTAAAACTGTCAAACTCTGCAGATTGCCATGCCAACCCAGCTTGCAACATCTCGCCGGCGGATGCGCTACTGCATGAACTCTTGCATGCAAAACTGATGTTGATAGATAGCAGGCACTTTATCGAAATTGGCGGCATGCAACAAACGCTCTACCCCTTTGAACATGAACGTGAAGTAATAGCCCGAGAAAACCAGCTTTATCACCAAATGAATCAGCAAGACAGCTTGTCACGCCCGTTGCGTAATCGACATAACGGCGAGCTTTATCATGTGCGCTGTGCGGCCTGTTTACCTGATGAAATGCTTGCAGCAAATTAATTCAATACTTCTCTGCGCTTCAGAAAATTGATTTTGAAATAGTCCAACGCTGGAAGAAGTCTCTACAAATCCCCCATGATTAACTTATCTAAACGGGTTAATACGCTACTTTGCTAATTTGGGCTGTCCACACATCAAAAGGTTGCTGAGCATTGTTTAACTTGAGTTGCCGCATTGCAATGCTACGTTCGGCAGGCGCTTTGGAAAATTCATCGTAGATAAAACTATCATCAAAATTGGCGGCGGCAGCATCGAAGCGACTACAGGCAAAATAGACAGCGGTAATTCTTGACCAATAAATTGCCCCAAGACACATTGGACAGGGCTCACAGCTTGCGTACAAAATGCAGTCAGTGAGCTGAAAATCGTTAAGTTTTTTGCAGGCGGCCCTAATAGCTAATATTTCAGCGTGGGCGGTGGGATCTACTTGTTGAGTGACGCGATTGCCACTGGCGGCAATAACCTGGCCATCCCGAACAATCAGCGCCCCATAAGGGCCGCCCTGCCCGGTGTTGACATTTTCTACCGCCAGATCCACCGCTTGCTGCAAGTAACGTTCATGCATCTAAAGCCCAAGCGGATTGTTTGGATCTACGCCATCCATAAACGGCAAGCGCCGATCTTGATTGGTCAACTGATAGATTTTACCCAACCAGTTGTTGATCAACGCTTTTGCGGTATCGCGCCAGGTGTTATCGATAAACTCCAGCACTTGGCTTTCCGGAAACTCTTCCAAGCGTTGCCCTGCTAATCTAGCCGCTCTGACGTGCTGTTCATAGTTAGTGAAAATCGCTTGCACTGTCGGATTGAAATAATGCTCAGGAAATGGCGGATATTCATCGACTTCCGCCCGATAAAAACGCAGCACCTCGCGTTTGTATTCTTTTAACAGGCTAATGTCGTCATATTCCGGATGCCCTTGAAAAAATACGATGCGAAAACCATCGGCACTGACTGCCAGATGCACGCCGGCTTCTTTGCTAGCCGCCAGCACTTTAACGCCATGTTTTTCCATGTCACTTTGGAAAACTTCATTAAAACGTGAATGCGGCACATCAAAGCGTGTGTTGATGTCCGCCACCAGCGGGTGGCTGCGATCAGTCAATTTATGGGCATACACTCCCCAACGCTTAGCAGGCAAGCGCGTACGTTCGATGCCGTAACAAAATTGCATCACCGCATGCGTAGCCAGGCACGAACACAGCACGGAGGTGACGTTGTCTTTAGCCCAGAAAAACACCTCGGTCAACGGCTGCCAAAAATCTTCATCCTGCAAACGCGGCCCCGTCACGTTAGCTCCGCTAATAATCAGCGCATCCAGGCCATCGCGTTTGATTTGTTCAAATGACTCGTAATAGGTGTCGATATGCGCCTGCGCCTCAGGGCTTCTTTTTAAGCCATTGACGGTAAAGGGATGGACGTGGAACTGGACTATTTGATTACACGCACCCAGTAACCTAAAAAACTGCCGCTCGGTCGCTTCCAGTGCCGCATCCGGCATCATATTCAATAAGCCTATATGCATTTCCCGTATATCTTGATTACGGGCGCGCTCCGGGCTAAGTATTTCCTCGCCTTCTTCTTTAAGACGTTGAAAAGTCGGTAAATTAGTGTGCGCAACTAAAGGCATGTCAGCGACTCAAGATTGCTTGCCAAGTGCATCGGCAATCAATTGAATAAAATCTTGTTCGTTGTTCACCTTAGCCACCGCATTGGCATCAACGGTATACCCATATTGATCGGCAATCGCCTGATAACGGGGCAGCCTGGATTTAAACAACTCGGGAAATATCCAGGTAACAAATTCATCCGGGGTAATGTCATTAGCGGATGTCAGATTTTTTAACCGCATAAATTCTGCCAGCTTGTCATCAAGAAATGCCTCGCGGTAATACAGCGGTTTAGGATCGGATTTGGCGCGCTGAATGATGGTTTGTTCCAACTCTGGCGGAATTTTAATGTAAATAATTAGCGTCTCTTGTGCCAGTGTATCAAGCACTTCCTGACTATCAAGCTCGCAGACGCTACCACCGGCATCGTTAATAAAATGATGGTAGCCGTAAATATCTTCGGCTTTATGAATAAACTCCGGCACGTCCAACATTGCCGCAATTTCAGCTTGGTGATGAAGCTTTTGACGACGTTTAAACTCAGATAAAGACAGGCCGCCTAATTCAGCATTGCCCAATTTGCTAAGGAACGTCGACACTGGCGCCAAGTTGTCGACAGTAATGTTGTTATTGATAGAAATAGAATCTGACAGCAATAACTCACGTAAGAATGGTACTTGCATGGCTTGACGCTTGATGTTATCCAAAATCGGCTCGCCAAGATATTTGGTGCCGATCCGATAATCACCCGAATAATGGAACCAATTAGCTTTAGGCAATTTGTTGGCTAGCGTAGTTTTACCTGCCCCCGACATGGCCAACAAAGTGATCCTTTTCGATGGCCAGTCGAGAAATTGTTGTGGCGTCATTTTCATGCAATCGTTTCCTAATCAATCCAGATAAGTATCAAGGTCCACATCTTCGGGGTTGGGTTTGTGTTCATCGGTATCGGAGTAACCTAAATCGTCGCTTTCAATGCCGTCAAACGGTGCGGTCCAGTCCTCAGGATCTTCGATGAAATCGAAAGTAGAGCCATACCAACTGTCGCGATCATATTCACCAATGTCGCCGTTAAGATATTGCACCTCAATTGAATCATCGCTGTCTTCAACCGACACCACCTTAAATGTGAGATTATTTTCCAGGTCTTTATACCAATTGCCAATAATTGGATCAGTTACAGTTGTCATGTCTTGCCTCTAGGCTAAAGGTTAGGGAGTTTTGCCGACGCGTAGCAACGGTTACTGCATAATGGACTAGGTCGGCCGTCTATCTGTTAACAAAGTATTTATAGAGGATGCACCCTCTTCTTGCAAGCCTGCACTCTCCTGGAGCAGGACTCAACATAACGCAGCAAGGTTGGAAATAAAGTAAAATTTGCTAATTTTGCAAACGTTGATTGCACCATTTTAATCAAAAAAATATTTCAAGGCACTTTTGACTATGAATACAAACCCGCTTACATCCGCCCCTGCCAACGACATTTTTTCTTCCACTTTCTTGATTGGCAACGTCGGCGCGCCGTTTGTGATTGGTTTAGCAGTGGGCTATTTTGCCAAGAAAATGCTGAGAACCGTGCTGTTTTTGGCGGGTGCCGCGATTGTACTGTTATTTGTTGCCGAGTATTACGGGGTTGTCAATATCTCTGATACCGACTTACAACACGCCGCCAACTCCGCTACGGAAGCCGCTAAAAGCTCAGGGGGATTCCTTGTGCATCGATTAACCAGTATCACCAGCCAAGGCGTGAGTGCTGCCGGTGGTTTTTTTGTGGGTTTCAAGCTGGGTTAAATTCTGGCGCCGAGCTTGAGCGACTCATAAACTTTACCGCTAAAGTCGTCTTAAACAAGCGCGACTTTAAAAAACATTCACTACCCCCTAGCTTGTAAAGCCTTGCCAAGTTTCCATATTTCAAATATTATTGAAGTATGGAAACAAAAACTATCGTCACTGCACTTGCCGCACTCGCTCAGGATTCACGCCTGGCTATTTTTCGCCTTTTGGTTCAAACCGGTCCTGAAGGCTTGGCTGCGGGCAAAATCAGCGAAGCCTTAGGCATCGCCCCGTCTTCATTGTCCTTTCATATGAAAGAACTTACCTTCGCTAATCTGGTCGTCTCAACACAACAAGGTCGTTTCATTATTTACTCGGCAAATTTTCAGGCCATGAACGACTTAATCGCATTTTTAACTGAAAACTGCTGCGGCGGTGAATCCTGCGGCACAAACTGTGCGCCTGATTGCCCAACTGAACAGCAATAATCACTCTGTCCTCTATATCCAGACATAAGGAACATTCGCAATGAAAAAACTCGAAATTTATGAACCTGCCATGTGCTGCTCTACCGGTGTCTGCGGCGTAGATGTTGATCCGGTATTGGTGCAATTTGTTGCCGATCTGCAATGGCTGACCGAGCAAGGCGTATCCGTCAGCCGCTACAACCTGTCGCAAGAACCGCAGGCATTTGCCACAAATACAGATGTTGTCAAAGAAATGGAAGCTGGCATGGATAGACTGCCTATCGTCGTAGTGGACGGGCAAATCGCATCTACCGGCGTGTATCTGTCTCGCGCACAATTTGCGCAAAAATTAGGCATTACGCCCGAACAAACCCAATCTAAGCCGCACATTAAAATTGAAGACGGCTGCTGTAAACCCAGCGGCGGTTGCTGCTAATTTTAAGTGACGACATCAAGGATACGAGCATGGCACTGCCAACAGTCAACACCCGCTATTTGTTTTTTACCGGCAAGGGCGGCGTCGGCAAAACATCGCTATCCTGCGCAACAGGCATAGCGCTGGCTGAAGCCGGTAAACGCGTGTTGATTGTCAGCACCGATCCGGCCTCAAATCTCGATGAAGTATTAGCGGTCAATTTGACATCAACGCCCGTTGCGATTCCTGACGTGCCGGGGCTATTTGCCCTGAATATCGATCCTGAAGCGTCTGCTCATGCTTACCGCGAACGCATGGTCGCGCCTTATCGCAGCATATTCCCGGCCGCGGCGATTCAGAGTATGGAGGAACAATTCTCCGGCGCCTGCACGGTGGAAATTGCCGCGTTTGATGAGTTCTCCGCACTGATCGGTACACCTGAAAAAACCCGGGAATTCGACCATGTTATTTTCGATACCGCACCCACCGGCCATACGCTGAGGCTGTTGTCGTTACCTTCTGCCTGGAATGGCTTTATTGAATCCTCAACAGGTGGCGCCTCTTGTTTAGGCCCACTAGCAGGACTGGAACAACAACGCCATCTGTACGCGGCGACCGTGGCACAACTGGCCGACCCCAAACAAACTACTGTAATTCTGGTCAGTCGCGCAGAAACTGCATCGTTGCGAGAAGCCGAGCGGACTTGCTCTGAACTTAAAGACCTGAATATCAGCAATCAGGTATTAGTAATCAATGGCTTGTTCCAAGCTAAAACACCCGGCGATATTATTGCCGACGCGATGACCCAACGAGCGCAACAAGCACTGGCTGCCATACCCGATAAACTGGCAGCTTTGCCACGCTTTGTCACGGCATTCATGCCCAAAGGCTTGGTTGGCATTACTGCATTGCGGGCGCTGTCAAAACCAGAAGCTGCCGATGAAAACATATCTATCCCGCAAACGCCAATCCCGGAGCTACCATCGCTACACAAATTGATCGACGACCTTGAAGCAGGCGGTGTTGGCGTGATCATGACCATGGGCAAAGGCGGCGTCGGTAAAACCACAGTGGCTGCGGCAATTGCCACCTCATTAGCCTTGCGCGGCCACAAGGTGTTGTTATCCACTACCGATCCAGCAGCGCATGTTGCCGCCGCGATTGAAACACCGGTGCCGGGTTTATCGGTAAGCCGCATCGACCCGCAAGTGGAAATTGAGCGCTACCGGCAAGACATCCTGGCTAAAGCCGGGGCAAATCTTGATGCCAGTGCCAAAGCAATGCTGGAAGAAGACTTGCGCTCGCCCTGCACTGAAGAAATTGCGGTATTCCGCGCTTTTGCCAATGCTGTCGCCGCGGGCAAAGAGTGCTTTGTCGTACTGGACACCGCACCGACCGGCCACACCATTTTATTACTGGATGCCGCCGAAGCTTATCACCGCGAAGTGCAGCGAGTGCAAGGCGATATACCCGAAGCGGTGCGCCAGCTGTTGCCTCGCTTACGCGACCCGGCATTTACTCGGGTAATCGTCACCACATTAGCAGAAGCCACGCCAGTGCATGAGGCCGAACGCCTACAACAAGACTTGCTCCGCGCCGGTATCATGCCTTATGCCTGGGTTATCAACCAAAGCCTGTTAGCCAGCGGCACACACGATCCGCAACTGGCCCAGCGCGGACAATATGAAATCCCTTTTATCCGCAAAGTTGCCGGGCAATTATCTACGCGCTGCGCATTAATTCCCTGGCTGGCGGAAGCGCCGATTGGCGGCAAAGGCTTGGCGCAGATGACGGAAGTTTTGTAAGAATCACTTTACTTAATCCATTTAAGCGCACAAAGGCAATAAAGTGATACGGGTATTAATTCGTATCCATGGCTTAGCTCCTTCTCCAGAGGGAGAAGGTTGGGATGAGGGGAATAATTAGTGATTGATTTTAATCTCCTCACCCCAACCCTCTCCAGCAGGAGAGGGCTTTTTCAATGCATATTAAAGATATACGCATAGATTATGCCTCTGGAAAAAAGCATTGCGCTTCGCCCTGAACAATTCAAATAAATTAAGGAAATTACAATGACCCAACCACCCTTAAACATCCTGATTCTATGTACCGGTAACTCCTGCCGCAGCATTCTTGGCGAAGCGCTGATCAACCATCTGGGCGGCGACCGCTTTCGTGCCTTCAGTGCCGGCAGTCATCCGACCGGCCAAGTCAATGCCAACGCACTGGCAACACTGGCACGACACGACTTGCCGACCGACGGCTACAGCAGCAAATCCTGGGATGTGTTCACCGAAGACCAAATCGACATCATGATTTCAGTGTGCGATTCCGCGGCTGGCGAGAGCTGCCCGGTTTATTTAGGCAAAGCTGTGCGCGGCCATTGGGGCTTGCCTGATCCTGCCCATGTGTCTGGCAGCCCGGAAGTGATTGAAGCAGCCTTTGAAGCAACTTACCAAGCCTTGGAAAAACGCATAGCGCAATTATTGGCCTTACCGGTCGAAAGCCTCTCCAAGCAAGGACTCACCGCAGCCTTAAACAAAATCGGCACGGAAACGCCATGAACAATCAAGCACTCGAACCAACACCGAAACATTTAGGCTTTGTAGAACGTTTTCTGACGCTGTGGATTTTTACAGCGATGGCAGTCGGCGTCGGCCTTGGCTATTTTGTGCCTGATGTCACCCAATGGCTGACTCGTTTTCAGGTCGGCACCACCTCGATTCCGATTGCCATCGGTCTAATCCTGATGATGTACCCGCCGCTGGCCAAGGTGCGTTATGAAGAATTGCCCTTAGTATTCAAAAACACCAAAGTCTTGATTCTGTCCTTGGTACAAAACTGGATTATCGGCCCGGTGTTGATGTTTACGCTGGCGGTGGTTTTTCTGCGCGATTACCCGGAATACATGGTCGGCCTAATTATCATCGGCCTGGCGCGCTGCATCGCGATGGTCTTGGTATGGAATGACCTGGCCGAAGGCGACACCGAATACTGCGCCGGTTTAGTGGCGTTCAACTCCATCTTCCAGATGCTGTTTTTTTCGGTTTACGCCTACGTGTTCGTGACCGTGCTGCCCGACTGGCTCGGCATTGCCTCGGGGCTAGAAGTTAAAATCACCATGAGCCAGGTCGCTGAAAGCGTGTTGATTTATCTGGGCATCCCATTTTTTGCCGGTATGTTTACGCGCTTGGTGCTGGTCAGACTCAAAGGCGTACAGTGGTATGAACAAAAATTCATCCCCAAAATCAGTCCGATCACCTTAATAGCGCTGCTGTTCACGATCTTGGTGATGTTCTCCCTCAAAGGCGAAATCATCGTACAACTGCCGCTGGATGTAATACGCATCGCCGTGCCGCTGGTGATTTACTTTGTCATTATGTTTTTGGCCACCTTTTATATGTCGGCCAAAGCGGGCGCAAGTTACCCGGTGAGTGCAACCCTGGCATTTACCGCCAGCGGCAACAACTTCGAACTGGCGATTGCTGTGGCAGTGGCGGTGTTTGGTTTGCAATCAGGCGAGGCTTTTGCGGCGGTCATCGGGCCGCTGGTGGAGGTGCCGGTGTTGATAGGTTTGGTTAAAGTGGCGTTGTTTTTTAGGCGGAAGTATTTTTTGCAGGTGAACTGATTTTACGCGCAGTTTAGATTTTAAAATTATTGTGTCGCACACGACGATTTTTTAAATCGGGTTCCCGCACCCGAAGGCGGGATACTTTCTTTTGCGCAGCCAAAAGAAAGTATCCAAAGAAAAGGCCGCCCGGATACCGCTTATTTCCTGCGCGCTGCCGTTGTCATCGAGGGTTGCCAAAAAATGGGGCTCCTGCCCCATTGCCAACTCACGGCATCCTTGCCGTGCCCCTATGGGCTATTCCCGATGACAACGTCAGTGCTCGGCGCGATATACGGGAGTTACGCTGCGGGAACATCAGCGATTAAATTAGCAAATCTGGTTAAGCCCTTTCATAACTCAAGAAAAAATGGCAAAAAGTTGATTTCGTTCGTGGTGAGCTTGTCGAACCATGAACGAAATCAACACGCCACTTTCTGATAAACATCCGTAATTTCCCGCCCATTCCACACATAACAATAATGCGCACCTTGCCGTACCGGCGACAAAATCCGAGGCCGAAAAACCGCAACACACTCACCACCTGAACAACGCACACTGTCATAAACAATGCCGTTTGAGCCGGATATGCGCAAATCTCTCGCCAAGTTTTGGGCAGCGCCATAGCGGCTTATCTCAGGCGTATAAATATCCACCATCTCGAACTGCCTACCACGAATATCATGCAAATCAGTATCCAGATCGGACGCATAACTGCGCATGTCTATTTCTATCGGCGGCTCATTCGTCGCGGCTAAAAACAAGGCTCGATGGAACTTGGTCTCCGCTATTGCCGTCGCAATATCGGCCGCGGCATAGTAAACGCCGTAACTGCCATCGGTAAAACGGCTGCCTTCCGGATTAAGATGGGTAAAGGCCGCCATAATCGGCGTAGTGCCCGGCCCTGAAATACGCTCATCCGGCGGCACCAGGTTAATTTCACCGGCTTCATCGCGCAAACGATCATTGGTCAGCGCTTCGATGGCAAAGACAATATCCAAATCTTCCGGCGCAGCAACACGATCGAATAAACCGGCGGGCGGAAACCGGCTGGGCACCAAGCGCCAACATGGCGTCCAGGTGATGCGACTTAATGGTAATTGCAAACTCATGACCAGCCGCGCTGCCCATCCAGATATTGCCGCACCACATACAGGTCGGCGACATGGCCGGTCAGCATACGCTCTAGCGCCGATTTGCCTTGAAAAGGTATCGCCGAATTGGGGCGCTTTAGCCATTGGTCGGCAGCCTCAGCTTTCGGCAATAACACCTGCAAGGCTTTATAAATGCCGAAAATATACGAAAGCCGCTCCAATTTATCCGGATTAAGCTTGGCCGATTCCGGCTGCTTCTTCCATTTAAAATACGTACTCCTGGAGTCCAAGCCCAACAGAGTCATCGCTTCGTCGGCATTAAGATGCCATGCGGTCGCAATATTAAAAAACGTTAGTAAAGCCGCTTTGGAAAGCTTGGCACTATCGGAAGGAAGTTGAGCGGCGGCAAGTGATAACATGGGGTATCTCCTGATGTAAATTTACTTATAGATTCAATGCAAAACTAAGTCTATTAATGCACTTTGTCAAGCGATTCATTTATCCTGTTGCATTAGAGGATATATAGTTAGAAAAGCCCTCTCGAAACCACAAACTTATTGCAACTGAGTTTATAAGGTTGGAAGATATGCGAAAATTTTATAATTACTTGTAGGCACTTATGTCCCCGCAGCAATCCTCAGCGAAGAGCCACCACTACGTGCCCACATCGTACCTCAAGCGCTTCACAGACTCTAAAGGCTTCTTACATATACGTGACACAGCGCGCGATCAGAGGCGCTACGAGAAACCTAACAACATCATGAAAATCAATGCCTACTACCGGCAATCTTGGGCTCCGTCAGGCATCGATCAGAATATTCTTGAAGATGGTCTTGCCAAAGGAATTGAAAATAAAATTAAAGCTGTTATTGATTGCCTTATCCAATCCCCTGAAGCTTTAACCGACGAAGACGCTACAACGCTTTTGGTATACTTGGATCTTCAACGAATTCGCGTCCCTAGGCAAGCCGCGTGGGGGGAAACGCTCATGCGAGAAACCTTCCTCAGGCTAGCTCCGGCCGAAATCACCGCACAAATTGAATCCGGCGTATTCCAACTCACTATGAAGGATTCCGCTCGATTTGATTTTATGGGCATGGCAATTGGAACTCTTCATCCATGGCTAGCTCGTATGGAATGGGAGATTGTTGAAGCAGAAGTCGGTTCTTCCTTTATCACTACAGACAGCCCAGTTTCTTTCTATAACCCTGATTGTCCGCCACCGGCAGAGGCGGGGCTAGGCCTCGTAGGAACGAAAGTCTTGTTCCCTCTCAGTTCCCGAAAACTATTACTCATGCGTCACCCTGAATGTCGGTCAGAATCACCACTGACTATCCTTGAGAAACCCACCGCGCAAAATACTACCGTAACATTAACCCATGGATTAATCTGGAACGCTAGCGTAGTGAGAAATACAAATTTGAAACTTGCTAGTCTCGCGTATGAGCTATTCGCTGCAGAAAGTGATGCTGTTCTAAAACAAGTGGAGCTGTTGCGAAGCAATTAGGCTCTCTAGCTATGACAGACAGACCAATAGGATTTCGAAAACGCTCCAAAGTAAAATACCCTCAAACTGCCCTCATAAATTGAGCTGATGGAATCCCACTAATTTTAACTAACGAACAAAAAAATGCGGAAGCAAATTACATTAATTACCATCCTTCTTTGCTGTTTGTATGCCGGAACTGTCCGAGCTGTGTTTCAAAATGGATCAAGCCTTATTGGGTATATAGAAGAAGGCGTTGGTTCAAATAATTATATGTATGCTCTTGGATACATTGCGAGCACCTACGATGCCAGTGCTATAAGTGCTAAAAAACTGTTTTGCCCACCTAAAGGTGTAACCCTGGAACAAATAGTTCACATTGTTCACAATTTTATGGAAAAGCATCCAGAGTTTTGGAATTATTCGGCATCTCAGAATGTTGAAGAAGCACTAAAGGAAGTATACCCATGCAAATAGCATGCTATGCGGCCACAAGATGATTGTTTCCAATCCGAATGGTGATGAACTGTAGAAGGCAACAATTCAAACGCTGAGATTCATGGAATGCACCGAACCGGAGTCGGAAGGTGCGTGAATCTTAGTCCCCGGTAGCTATATCGTTCCGGCGTTTTTTCGAGCACGCTGTTTGCGATGGAAAAATGCAATCGGTCGATGCCGATAGCGTAACGTCATTGCTGCGATGTTTAGCCACCTTGTCGTGGATAAACGATATTGGAGCAGGACAGCCGGGGCTTGCGTAGCAATCTAACCGTCGCTAAGTTTTGATGATTTCACGCAGGAGCAAGGAAATCACCCTTCAAAACTTAGCGACTCGCTTGTAGGAAATAAAATGACACGTAATGCGATAAGCACTATTAAAGGAAATATCATTACTATTGTATTGATCACTCTCTCACTTTGCGTAAGTAAATCCAACGCCGAAAACAACTTTGTGACAGTTAGCTTGACGAAAGGTGTAACCGTTGACCTCCCAAGAAATTGGTCTGTTATGTCAGACAATGACCGAATAACACTTGATGCTTGGAGGGAGTCAGTACTTGAATCACATAACCTATCTGAAGAAAAAAGTGAGGTGCCATTCTCTGCGCACTATTTCGATAATAGTGGTGGTGCTGCTGCTACGTTTTCCATTCGTTTTTATCCGAATTTAACGATTACTAAGTCAGAGTCTATTGCAGCCGACTCGACGTTTATTAAAGAGCTTGATATAGGCATCAAAAATAATTTCATTAAAGGCGTTACAGCTTCGGGTGGTCATGTGATCAATTGGCTGGGTACGACAAAGAAGTCCATCAACAATTCTGTGTATTTTATTTCAGAAAGCCGACAATTATCCCCGAAAGGTATAGGTTTCAAGGGAATCCTAGTACGACATTTTAATGCTGAAAAATCTTTCACAATAATCATTTCATATCAAGAAGATCAGGAGTATTTCCTTAAGCCCATATGCAACAAAATCATAGGTTCAATACAAAACTAACAAAAATCCATACCAAGGTAGACTCAATTAATTTTTAACACCGATGTCGATAAGAGCTACACGATATGCATTTTGAATGGGATCCGAAAAAAGCCACCGCAAACCGGCGCAAACATGACGTTACTTTTGAAGAAGCAACCAGCGCATTACGCGATATGTTTTCGGCTACCGTTCATGATCCTGACCATTCCAGCGCCGAAGATCGGTTCATAACGTTCGGCATTTCTTCCCAAGGACGATTACTTACGGTGTCGCATACGGATAGAGAAAATGCGATTCGAATTATATCGGCCCGACTGGCAACAACGACTGAGAGGCAAATTTATGAAGAAGGCTAAAACAGAAATAACAGACGAACTCCGGCCAGAATATAAGAGGTCTGACTTTGGCGAAGTTGTTCGTGGCAAATACGCAAGTCGCATCAAGGACGAAACAAATGTCGTACTTCTTGAACCCGATATTGCCCAGGCTTTTCCAAATGATGAAGCGGTTAACAAAGCCCTACGGTATTTGATGGAAGTGGCAGAGACATCAACTCGCCTAACAAAGCATCAAAGCTTGTAAGTTGGGCTGACGCGAGTCAACCCAACATTCAACCAACAGAATTGCCAACAATGTTGGGGTGGCTATCACCATCCCAACCTACCAGCCTAATCCCACTGCGATTTCCGAACATTAAAACTGCGCCCTTTGATCTTGCCGTTTCTTAAACAGGCCAGCGCTTTGTCGGCACTGCCGCGTTTTACCGCCACGTATGACTGTTTATCGAACAAGTCGATTTTGCCTACATCAGCGCCGGGGATGCCAGCGGTGCCGGTTAACGCGCCCAAGATGTCGCCGGGGCGGACTTTATCTTTACGGCCGCCGTCGATCCACAGCGTCACCATCGGCGGTTGAAAGCGCTGCTCATCAGTCAATTTAAACGGCGCAACTTCATCCCACTTAGCAGGATGCCCCTGATAATCTTCGATGGCCTTAACGCGCGGCAATTCGGCTTCGATGCATAAGCTCAGCGCTAAACCTTTGTTACCGGCACGGCCGGTGCGACCGATGCGGTGTACGTAGATTTCCGGATCCCACGGCAGCTCGTAATTGATCACGGCTTGCATGTCTTTAATATCCAGGCCTCTTGCCGCGACATCGGTGGCGACGAGGATCGAGCAACTTTTGTTGGCAAAACGCACCAGCACTTGATCACGATCTTTTTGTTCCAAATCGCCATGAATGGCTTGCACGGAAAAACCGGCTTGCGACAAGTGGCTCGCCACATCTTGGCAATCCCGTTTGGTGTTGCAGAACACCACGGTGGATTCAGGACGGTGGTACGCCAGTAGATAACCCAAAGCATTAAGCCGTTTGGATTTTTCGGTCTGGTAAAAAAGCTGGTCAATATCGCTGTCGTGATGGCTGGTTTCGATGCTGACGGACACAGGTTTAAACTGAAACTTCTGGCTCATTTCCCGGATTTGCTCGGCATAGGTCGCTGAAAACAACAAGGTTTGCCGATGCGTGGGTGCGTAGTTCGTAGGTTGGGCTGAATGCAATGAAGCCCAACAATCAATACTCCAAAAAAAGTTAGGCTACCTAACTTCAACCCAACCAGTCTAATCCCACTGCGACTTCCGAACGTTAAAACTGCGCCCTTTGATCTTGCCGTTTCTTAAGCAAGCCAGCGCTTTATCGGCACTGCCGCGTTTTATCGCCACGTATGACTGTTTATCGAACAAATCGATTTTGCCTACATCAGCACCGGGAATGCCTGCGGTGCCGGTTAACGCGCCTAAGATGTCGCCGGGACGGACTTTATCTTTGCGACCACCGTCGATCCACAGCGTCACCATCGGCGGTTGAAAGCGCTGCTCATCAGTCAATTTAAACGGCGCGACTTCATCCCACTTGGCGGGATGCCCTTGATAGTCCTCGATGGCTTTAACGCGCGGTAATTCGGCTTCGATGCATAAGCTCAGCGCTAAACCTTTGTTACCGGCACGGCCGGTGCGGCCGATGCGGTGTACGTAGATTTCCGGATCCCAGGGTAGCTCGTAATTGATCACGGCCTGCATGTCTTTAATATCCAGGCCTCTTGCCGCGACATCGGTGGCGACGAGGATCGAGCAACTTTTGTTGGCAAAACGCACCAGCACTTGATCACGATCTTTTTGTTCCAAATCGCCATGAATGGCTTGCACGGAAAAGCCTGCCTGCGACAAATGGCTCGCCACATCCTGACAATCGCGTTTGGTGTTGCAGAACACCACGGTGGATTCCGGGCGGTGATACGCCAACAGATAACCTAAAGCATTAAGCCTTTTGGATTTTTCGGTCTGGTAAAAAAGCTGGTCAATATCGCTGTCGTGATGGCTGGTTTCGATGCTGACGGACACCGGTTTGAACTGAAACTTCTGACTCATTTCCCGGATCTGCTCGGCGTAGGTCGCTGAAAACAGTAAGGTTTGCCGGTGCGTGGGCGCGTAGGAAATTACATCGGTAATGGCTTCCTCAAAGCCCATATCGAGCATGCGGTCAGCTTCATCCAATACCAGCACTTTGAGATTACTCAGCTTTAAACTGCGTTTACGCAGATGCTCTTGTAATCGGCCCGGCGTGCCCACTACGACATGCACACCATGTTCTAACGAACCTAGCTGAGGGCCGAATGGTACACCGCCGCACAAGGCCAAGACTTTAATGTTTTGAGTAAAGCGCGCTAAGCGGCGAATTTCTTTACAGACCTGATCGGCAAGCTCGCGCGTGGGGCACACTACCATCGCCTGTACTCTAAAGCTGCTTAAATCCAGCCTAGATAACAAGCCGATACCGAACGCTGCGGTTTTGCCGCTACCAGTCTTGGCTTGGGCAATCACATCCTTACCCTCAAGAATATGCGGCAGGCTTTCGGCCTGAATGGGTGTTAGATGGGTGTAACCCAAGGATTCGATATTTTCGAGCAGGGCGGGTTTTAACGGTAACGTTGAAAATTCTGGCGTATTCACAAAGACTCTTTTAATTCAGTAAGATGCGGCAAAAGGCAGCATTGAGCTTGCCATGATAACAGAGTTGAACACCGCCCTGCCCTAACCCAATAGATCATTTGGATAGTTATATAAATCCATGCAGTCCGCGTTTGGATTTAACCGCCAGCCAGTCTTTGAGTTGCTTTAACTCCTCGGTTTCCTCCAATCCATCCAGGCTTTGTTTGCTTCTTAACAAGCGAAATGCATCTGATAGCACTTTATAACGATCCCCCGTGATGCCTGCGCGCCTTAAACCGACGGTATTCAATTTGTAATGCCGGGCAGGACGACCACCAATCAGCATAAAAGGAATGACATCCATATTCAGGCCGGTAGTACCCTGTACGATAGCGTAGGAACCGATTCGACAAAATTGGTGCGCCACCACATTGCCGCCTAAAAATACGTTATTGCCAACCTCGACATGACCGCCAATCGCCACATTGTTGGCAAATATGGTGTTATTACCGACGTTGCAATCGTGCGCAACGTGGCTGTTATTCATAAAAAAGCAGCCAGAGCCAATGTGTGTCTCGGCATGTTCTTTGGAGGCGCGATGGGCGGTGAAGCCTTCTCTGAATACGTTGTTATCGCCAATAATTAACCAAGAGTCTGTTTCCGGCTTAAATCCGGTATCTTGCGGCAAACCGCCTAATACCGCGTGGGGATGCAGAATATTGCCGTCGCCCATTTTGACATGGCCATGCACAACCGCATGAGCACCAACCTGGCAATTCGCACCCAATACGGCACCGGTTTCGATGACCGCAAAAGGTCCTACAGTGGCGTTGTCGCCTAGAGTAACGTCTGGCGCTATGAAGGCGGTCGGATGTATTTGTTGAGTCATCTTCTTATCCTCTTGGATGATGTTTTGAATGTAATTCTTTTAAGCGTTCGCGGGCGATGTGGGTATAAATTTGCGTAGTAGATAAATCCGAATGCCCGAGCAAAAGCTGCACAACGCGCAAGTCGGCGCCATGATTTAACAAATGTGTGGCAAAAGCATGCCGCAGAGTGTGCGGCGATAATTCTTTATTGATACCGGCTGTTTTAGCATGGCGTTTGATAATGTGCCAAAAAGCCTGCCTAGTCATGCCATCTGCACGATTGGTGACAAACAAGTAATCACATTGTCGCTCACGAAGCAGGTTTTTTCTGGCTTGTTCCATATAACCTTCCAGCCAACTCATTGCCTCTTCGCCCACCGGCACGAGACGTTCTTTATTGCCTTTGCCGATAATTCTTACCACGCCTTGCCTAAAGCTGATGTGTTCAAATTTTAACGTGACCAGTTCAGACACTCTAAGTCCTGTGGCATAGAGCATTTCCAGCATGGTTTTGTCCCTAAAACCGCGTGAGTTTGTGGTTTCCGGCGCATTCAACAATAATTCAACATCTTGCTCGGAAAGCGAGATAGGCAGCGGACGACCTATGTGGGGAGATTCAATAAGTGCGGTTGGATCAATTGTGAGATTGTTTTCTCTAAGGTAATAACCGTAAAAGCGCCGCAAACTGGAAAGTATCCGCGCTGATGATCTGTTGCCGATACCGTCTTTATAACGACTGGCGAGAAATCCGGAGAGATCACCCCCATCAACTTCCAACATAGATTTTCCTGCCAGCCATTTAGCAAAAATGCTCAAATCGCTACGATAGGCAGATAGGGTGTTATCACTCAAGCCCTGCTCTGCCCAAGCGGCATCGAGAAACTGCTCAATCAAAAAAGTTGGACTCATACTTGGGCTGCTTCAAATTCCAGCAATTTAATTTTGATATTCATTAATTCGCCTTGCGTTTGCCCGCAATATCCGCCCATCCCTGACACTGAAACAACCCGATGACAGGGAATAAAGAATGGATAGGGATTGTCACGACAAGCATTACCGACAGCGCGTGCAGATGAGCCGATTTTTTTAGCCAAGGCCGAATAGGTCATTGTTTCACCTAAGGGGATATGACAAAGCTCATTCCACACCCGATTTCTGTAATCACTGCCTTGCTTTAGCAGTTTAATGTGCATGGGAACGCTGGTATTTAAGCAATAGTCCGCCATTTGACGCTGCAAGTAATGCTCGACGAGTTGGGTGCGAACATCATCGTTCGTCCAATCCACATCGAAGATAACACCTTGCTGACTATGAACAACAAGATTACCAGCCGGTGTTTGAATTTGTATCACCTCATCCGGGCCGGAAGCGCTGTCTACCCACTCGATTATGATTGGCATAATTCAGGAATCCTTGCAAAGCTTGACCTAACAGAAATGTATATCGTATTGCTGTAATTCAAGACACAAAAAAGGCAGCTCAGGGCTGCCTTTTTATTGCACATCAAAGCTTAATTAAAGCTTTTCTTTGATACGTGCTGCTTTACCAGTCAAATCACGCAAGTAGTACAACTTAGCACGACGAACGTCACCGCGACGTTTAACTTGAATTTCGCTGATAATTGGGCTGTGTGTTTGGAAAACACGCTCAACACCAGTGCCGTAAGATATTTTTCTTACTGTAAAAGCTGAATTCAAACCGCGATTACGCTTTGCAATCACAACGCCTTCAAATGCCTGAATTCTTTCGCGCTCGCCTTCTCTAACTTTAACCTGAACGATAACTGTATCGCCAGGACCAAATTCAGGAATTTGTTTAAGCTGTTCAGCTTCTAATTGTTTAATAATATTGCTCATTACCATACCTATTTAACTTCAACTTCGTTTTTAAATTGTTTAAGCAGAAACTCCTGTTCTGCAGTCAACTGTTTTTTTTCTAATAAATCAGGTCGTCTCTGCCACGTTCGTCCCAGAGACTGCTTCATTCGCCAACGGCTTATTTCTGCATGGTTTCCACTCAACAACACGTTTGGAACGGAAAGTCCTTCAAGCTGTTCGGGTCGAGTAAAGTGAGGACAATCCAGCAATCCATCTACATGAGAATCCTGATTTGCTGAATCCGCATCGCCAAGCACTCCTGGAAGCAAGCGGGTTATGGCATCAACCACAACAAGCGCTGCAAGCTCACCACCACTGATCACATAATCTCCAAGTGACCATTCTTCATCACAATCTAACTGAACAAAACGTTCATCAATCCCTTCATAACGCCCGGCAACCAAAATCAATTGCGACAATTGAGTAGCATCCGATAATAATGCTTGAGTAATCGGCTTGCCTTGAGGACTTAAGTAAATTACTTTCTTGTTGCCGCTACTTAACTTTTTTGCTTGGGTAATCGCGTCATGCAAAGGCTGATACTTCATTACCATTCCAGGACCACCGCCATAAGGACGATCATCTACTGTGCGATGAATATCATGAGCGTAATCTCGAGGATTCCAAAGTTCTAAACTTACAATTCCTCTGTCTATTGCTCTACCTGTTACTCCATGTTTCGCAGCACCGAATACTAATTCTGGAAACAGCGTTACAACATCAAAACGCATGTGAGCAGTTAAAACTCTGGGTCCCAGTCGACAACCATCTTACCAGCAACGAGGTCGATGCTAATTATTGTCTGATCCAGCAAAAACGGGATAGCTCGTTCCCGATCACCTTTAACAAAAACAACGTCATTGGCACCTGTCTCGAGAAGATTTTCAATTTTTCCAAATTGAACACCTTGAACATTTTCGACATCTAAACCGACAAGGTCAGACCAATAATATTCATCTTCAGAAGAAGCGGGTAATTGTTCGGACTTTATAAACACTTCCCAGCCCATTAGACTGGCAGCATTATCTCTATCATTAATGCCTTCAAGCTGGGCGACGATTGTTTTACCTTGAAGCTGCCCGTCCAGCACAAGTATTGATTTTTCTTCAAGGCCTTTTTTGAGTAACCATGGAGAATAAACAAGAATATTGTCGCGAGGATCGGTATAAGAAAATACCTTAACCCAACCTTTAACTCCAAAAACGCCTGAAATTTTCCCAACGCTGATTAATTGTTGAGGTAACAAAATTTAAGCAACAGCCTTACGAGCATCTTTAATCAATTTCGCAACACGTTCAGAAGTTTGGGCGCCAGTTGCTTTCCAATAATCAACGCGAGCAGTATCTAAACGCAATTTTTCTTCATTGCCGCGAGCAACAGGGTTAAAAAACCCTACTCTTTCGATATATCGACCATCACGACCGCTTCTACTATCGGTGACAACAACATGATAAAAAGGGCGATTTTTTGCGCCTGTCCTAGTTAGACGAATGGTTACCATCAAATTTCCTCAAAACATTTAGTCAGTATTAATCCGCGCATTGTACGCGATTTTCTATAGATGTGAAGAACAAATTAACCTTCACACCATCTCCGTTGATTCTATTTCTACTCTTTAAATAAAAATTAGCGCCTCATACCTCGGACATTACTCTTTATACCTCGCATCATATTTGCCATGTTGCCGGCCTTGAATTTTTTCATCATTTTTTGCATCATCAAAAACTGCTTGAGGATACGATTGACATCTTGCAACTCCTGACCACAACCTGCGGCTATGCGTTTTTTTCTATTACCCTTAATTAAGTCAGGGTAGCGTCTTTCCTGCATAGTCATGGAATTTATTACCGCAACCTGTCGCGCAAGCATCTTGTCATTTACTTTGTCTTTCATTTCTTGCGGGATGGAATTAATACCAGGCAATTTGTCCAGCATTGAACTTACGCCTCCCATATTTTGCATCTGCTGCAACTGCTCGCGAAAATCCTCCAGATCAAAGCTTTTGCCTTTTTGTATTTTTTTCGCAAGCTTCTCAGCCTTTTCTTTGTCGACTTTTTGCTCAATTTCCTCAATCAAGCTTAATACATCGCCCATCCCTAAAATACGAGAAGCTATACGATCTGGATGAAACAGCTCTAAGGCATCCGTTTTTTCACCGACACCAATAAACTTAATTGGCTTGCCGGTAATCGCGCGAATCGATAATGCAGCCCCACCACGTGCATCACCATCAGCCTTGGTAAGAATAACGCCGGTTAAGGGCAATGCATCATTAAAAGCCTTTGCAGTTATTGCCGCATCCTGCCCTGTCATACTATCAACAACAAAAAGGGTTTCAATCGGATTTATTGCCGCATGCAATTCCTTGATCTCCCCCATCATCTCATCATCAATATGAAGACGACCGGCAGTATCAATGATAATTACATCAAGAAATTTGTGCTTTGCAGCCTCAATAGCATTTCTCGCTATATCCACAGGCTTTTGAGTTATATCACTTGCAAAAAAATCCAGAGAAAGATCATTCGCCAGCGTTTCTAGCTGTTTGATAGCGGCAGGACGATAAATGTCCGCACTAACAACGCCAACTTTCTTCTTTTGATTTGTTTGTAACCAACGACCTAATTTAGCGACGGTAGTCGTTTTACCAGCCCCCTGCAAACCCGCCATAAGAATGACTGCAGGTGGCGCAGCTCTGAGATTCAGCCCCTCATTGGCCTCACCCATCACACTAATCAATTCAGATTGAACAAGCTTAACTAGCGATTGCCCCGGCGATAAACTATCTTGAACATCTTTCCCTAACGCACCTTCCTTGATTCGCTCAATAAAGTCGGTAACCACCGGCAAAGCTACATCAGCCTCAAGCAAAGCCATACGCACTTCGCGTAAAGTCTCCTTGATATTGCTCTCAGTCAAGCGACCCTGACCCTTAATTTTTTTAAGCGTACTACTTAATCGATCGGTTAAATTATCAAACATATCAGCGTCTTTATTGAACGTTAAGAAAATCAATCACTAACACAAATGCGCTAGGACTATTCGGGCGCGTATATTAACATAGCCTTCGGACCCTTTGCACTCACGGCGACTACCTCGCAAGGCCTTCTCTGCCAGCCAGTCAACCAACACAAAGATAATGAACACCATTGTTATTGCTATTTTTTCCATCGTCACCTATTTACTAAGCGCGATTTTAATTACAAGGCACATATCCCAAAGCGCTACCAACCGCACACCTATTTATCTAGCGTGGCTAGCAATATGCGGGCATGCTGCTTACATAGCTCTTATTTTTAAAGAAAACGATGGCTTCAATTTCAGCTTTACCAGCACAGCATCATTTATTGCACTCATTGTTAGCTTGATCTTGCTGATTGCCGCAATCGACAAACCCGTGGAAAAACTGGGCATTGTATTATTTCCCACTAGCGCACTCATGCTTGGTTTAGCCGCGACAACCAGCAGCCAACCGCATTTCTTGCACACTTACAACTGGGAAATGGGCACACACATTCTTACTTCAATAGTTGCTTTTAGCTTATTAAATATTGCTGCACTGCAAGCCATTTTACTTGCTATACAAAATCAACAACTCAAAAGCCATCCTCCAAAACGCCTGATTCGCTCCTTACCATCCCTGCAAACAATGGAATCATTATTATTTCAAATGATCACTGCAGGCGTACTGTTCTTGACCGTCTCGCTTATCACAGGCTTCATATTTGTAGACGACTTATTTGCTCAACATCTTGCTCACAAGACCATTTTGTCACTTACGGCTTGGATAATTTTTTCTTCTCTTTTATTAGGCCGAATTCGCTACGGCTGGAGAGGAAAAACTGCCATACGCTGGACACTGATAGGTTTCGGAGCGCTGCTACTGGCCTATTTTGGCAGTAAGTTAGTTTTGGAATTAATTCTAAGAAGAAATTAACCGCGTTTTGCTACCAACTATTTAGAAAAAGCAATAAACCGCCGGTACGGCGAACCATGCTTCCAGGTAATCGCTTCAGTGTAATAATGCAACAACGCCAAATAACCTAATAGCCCCAGAGTAATCGCTTTGCGAATATCTACACCAAATAGCGTTTGGGTAATAAAGCTAACCATCGCATCACCATAAGACTGCAACATAAACGCCAACGTAAATGACAGCACCGGCAACACTATAAAGACATGAATGCCGCAACGCTCGGTCAGTCGATACAGTGGATTTTGCGGATGCTGGTGATGGCGATTGTAATCATGAGTAACATAGAAGACATACGCAGTCGCGTCATGCACCAGCCGCGGCACCAAAATCGCGAAAAAATAATACTGCTGTAAATAAAAATAAAAGCTGCTGACCACCAGTAATACGTTGGCCCATAAAAACCACCTACCAAACGAAGTCTTCACATAGCCCTGACAAAGCAATGCAGTTAACACTACACATAGACATAACACGGCAGCACTTTCTTTAAGCCAACCGGCCTGTTGCACATCCAAGGTATTTTTTAAAAAAATCCCCATGTAAATACAAATACCCGACGCCACACTCAACCACAACAACACATTAAATGCCCAGTTCGGCAGAGTACATACGCCACGACCTATGCCATGCTGCTGCTTAAGCACATGAAACACTGTCCATGAAGCGACAATGATGTACAGTGCTTTATAAGGGATAAACAAGCTGCCAACGCCGAAAACCATAATAACCGCCAAGGTCATCAGTAGAATATTTCGCTTATAAAACTGTAGGTATTCCACATTACTGCCCAGCACAATAGCGCTGGCAATAATGTGCGGCGTGCCGAATAGAATCTGGAACAAAATAAAATGATTGGGACTGGACGGCAAATGCGCTTGCAAATAGCCCTGCCAAAACCAACTATCAACGCCTTGTAAGAGTAAGCAAAGCGGGATGATGGCATATAGCCCCAGCAATAAACGAAACGAAACAGTCAGCTTATTCTCATCCAATAACGGTTGAGCAATAGCGGTTGCAGACATAAGGCGATCTCTCCAAGTGACAATTTATAGCTCGATATAAGTTACACTGAACGCACAAAAACCTGAAACAACTCTTACAAAACACCTATGTCATTTACTTTACACCCGCGCCTGCAGCAAGATTGCATTTCCGTTGGCCGTTTTGAGTTATGCCGATTATTGATGATGAACGACAGCCTGTACCCCTGGTTTATTTTGGTACCGGAAAAAGCTGACATCAGTGAAATTTACCAACTTAACCGCGCCGAACGCGGCTTATTGATCGAAGAGTCCAGCTATCTTGCTGAAAATCTGGCTGAAATGTATCAAGCTGACAAAATGAATGTAGCAGCCATCGGCAATATGGTGCCGCAACTGCATATTCATCATATTGTCCGGTATCGTACAGATAAGGCCTGGCCAGGACCGGTATGGGGAAAATTTGATGCTGTTCCTCTGTCGGAACAGCAAATCAGGCAACACTTGGCCTCCATCAAAGACCGCTTGGGGGCATCCTTACAACCCGTACATTAATCGACCAGTATTTCCGTAAAAAATACGTCCCTGAAACCATCACTGTTCTCCAGCTTTTCCAGGGCTTTTCGTATCGTAATTACGGTTTCCTGACGTAACGCCTCACGCTGTTCCATGGTTTGCAATTGATCGGAAGCTCTGCCCGTATAAAGCATAATCAATTCGTGCCGTAATGCCGGCATATGTTTTTTTATTTTAGCGACGGGCTCTGCACCTTCAACCAACAACTGAACATTGATCATCAGGTATTTGCGGGGCTCGTTCAAATTAACAGTAAACTTGGGGGTCATTTCCAGATATTCTATAACCGGCCCAGAGCCCTCTTCCTTTTTTTCGCCGCCGCCACTATTAGCAACGGCAAAGAAAGGCATCAGTAATAGGCTTAACAATAAAACAATTATTCGCATAGCTAACTCCGTACTCATAAAAATGTGATTTGAGTATAGGTCAACTGCAAAATTTTTTATCCGAACCCACGTAATGACAAACAAACTCGCCATCGGCCCGATTATGTTAGACATCCAGGGCCTAACTCTGGATGCCGTTGACAAAGAAAAACTGAACCATCCCAACACCGGCGCAGTAATCCTGTTTTCACGTAATTATCAAGATCCTGAACAGGTAACCGAATTAATCAAAAATATCCGTGCCGCACGCAATGGCGACATCTTGATTGCCGTAGACCAAGAGGGCGGACGGGTACAACGTTTTCAACAGGGTTTTACCCGCTTGCCACCTGCGGCCCGCTATCTTGATACGCCTGATTTGGCAAAACAAGCAGGCTGGTTGATGGCGGCGGAATTGCTGGCTGTCGGCGTCGATTTCAGTTTTGCACCAGTGCTGGATATTGATTGCGGTGTTAGCGAAATCATCGGCAATCGTTCATTTGCCACCAATCCTGCTCAAGCAACAAAGTTGGCCAGCGAATTCAGAAACGGCATGAATGAAGCGGGCATGGCGGCAACCGGTAAGCACTTTCCGGGACACGGCGCCGTAGCCTTGGATTCACACCTGACGTTGCCAATTGATGACAGAGATATGGACGCTATCCGCGCCAAAGACTTGCAGCCGTTTAAGCAACTGATCGCCGAAGGCTTGGAAGGCATTATGCCCGCGCATGTGCTGTATCCACAGATAGACCCAAACCCGGCCGGCTTTTCGACCTTTTGGCTGCAAACCATTTTGCGCAAGGAATTGGCGTTTGACGGCGTAATTTTTAGTGACGATTTGAGCATGGAGGGCGCCGCCTCTGTGGGCGATTTCCCCACACGCGCCAAATTGGCTCAACAAGCCGGTTGCGATATGATTTTGGTCTGCAACAATCCGACCGCCGCTGAGCAAGTGCTGGATTCGCTGCCTGTCACTAAAAACCCAGTCAGCGAACAACGCCTTAAACGTATGCAAGGCAAGCCAACGCTCAACAGAGAACAATTGCTGCACACTGAAAAATGGCACCAACTTTCTAATCTTATCAACTCACTTAATTAATATGCTTAAAGAAATCAAACACGTACAAGCAACTGCTGATTTGCTTTACAGCGAACAGCAAGTTGAAGCGGCCATCGACAGCATGGCCAAGCAAATAAACATCCTGCTGGCAGACCGCAATCCATTATTACTCTGCGTAATGAACGGCGGCATCGCTGTCGGCGGCAAATTACTCACTCGTTTGAGCATGCCGCTTAATCTTGACGCCATCAATGCCAGCCGCTACCAAAACCTCACTTCAGGCGGCACCGTGCAATGGCTGCTTAAACCCTCCACGCCGCTTAAAGATCGCACGGTACTCATCGTTGATGACATTCTGGACGAAGGATTTACCCTGCATGCTATCTATGAGTTTTGCCGTGAACAAGGCGCAAGCTCCATATACAGCGCTGTGTTAGTGAACAAAATCCTCGATCATGACAAACCGGTCACTGCTGACTTTGTCGGTTTAAACGTGGAAAACCGCTATTTATTCGGTTATGGCATGGATTACAAAGGTTATTTACGCAACGCACCGGGCATCTTTGCCTGTAAAGAAAATGAGGACAATGCATGAGTAAACTAGCCATCATCGGCGGTACTGGGCTGACTCAACTCGCCGATTTGAAGATCGTAAAACGCGAGCAACTCAACACGCCTTATGGCGCACCATCCGCAGAATTCATCACTGGTCAGCTTAATAATAAAGAAGTCATTTTTCTAGCCAGACACGGCAACCCGCACCGCTTCGCACCGCATAAAATCAATTACCGAGCTAATATCTGGGGATTAAAACAACTGGGTGTAGAACAAATAATTGCGGTAGCCGCTGTCGGCGGTATTTCCGAGAAAATGGGACCCGCGCATATCGCCATTCCGGACCAGATTATCGATTACAGCTACGGCCGCGAACATACCTTCTTCGACAATGATCAAGAAGGCGTGACTCACATCGACTTTACCTATCCTTACAGCCAAAAGCTGCGTTCAAGATTAATCACCGCAGCTAGCCAAGCCCAACTAAAAATCAGCCCGCTCGGCACTTACGGCTGTACGCAAGGTCCACGTTTAGAATCTACTGCAGAAATCAAACGCATGGAACAAGACGGTTGTGATTTAGTGGGTATGACAGGCATGCCGGAAGCCGCCTTAGCCAAAGAACTGAACATTGATTACGCCGCTATCGCCGTAGTTGCCAACTGGGCGGCCGGAAAAACGGAAGGCGAAATCACCATGGCTGAAATCGAACAACACTTACACAAAGGCATGGCCGACACCGCATTACTGCTGAAAGCTTTTATCGGCCAACATTGAATCTTTAAATTATTTTGTGTGGGCACAGGGTGAAATATTGATTCTTAACTGATATTTCACCCAATAGTCTTTTATCCCAACATTCTATAAATACATGGCTGTCCGGCGGGACCGAATATAGGCAAGTGCAACAGAAGCCACCTATAAATCTAATGGGAACCTCTAAAAATTATCCATTCATGCTTCGACAAGCTCAGCACGAACGGATAAGTTACTAATTTAAATAGATCACCGTTCGCACTGAGCTTGTCGAAGTGCAATTTTTAGAGTTTCCCTAATGCTTATGTTCTCTTTGCCGGGATTTTTCGGCACTGGCTCGACTCTGTTAACCTCGAATCAAGTCCAGATCTTTTTCGTTAATTTCTCATTGCCAGCGCTCACGGCCCCACGCACGACGCTGATCTTCATCCAAAAAAGTCCATGCCACCAAGCGACTTTTTTTCTGCCCCTGTGCCATCTCTATCGTTCTAAAATCTTGCACCCTCGCCTTTTTCAAGGCGCGATAGACGCCGGGCAGACTAGCTGACTTTGAAATCAGCGTGGTAAACCATAAGCAACGACCAGAAAACTCGACACTCTCAGCAATCATACGGCAGACGAATGCTTCTTCGCCGCCGTCGCACCACAACTCCGCGCCCTGCCCGCCAAAATTCAACACCGGTTTTTTGGCGGCCGCTTTGCCAAGATTTTTCCATTTGCGTTGCGTCCCCGCGAGTGCTGCGGAAGCTGAGGTATGAAAAGGTGGATTGCACAGCGTCACATCAAACACTTCGCCAGCCTGAATAATGCCCTTAAAAATCGAGCTACTAGAAGACTGCAAACGCAGCTCAATCGCCTCGCTTAATCCTGGATTGGCATCCACAATACGTTGCGCATTTGCGAGCGCGGCGGGATCAATATCACTGCCGACGAACTGCCAACCATAACAACGCTGACCAAGCAGCGGATAAATGCCGTTCGCGCCGGTACCGATGTCGAGCGCCCGCGCGCAGGATGGCACATCCCCCGCATTATCTTCGGCCAATAAATCAGCCAAATAATGCAGATAATCCGCCCGGCCCGGAATCGGCGGACAAAGATACTGCGCCGGAATATCCCAGCCGCTAATGCCATAACAATCCATTAACAGCGCGCGATTGAGCACCCTAACCGCAGCCGGATTGGCGAAATCAATGGACGCATCGCCATAGGCATTGGCCGACACAAAGGCCGCTAGCTCAGGGCTGGCTGTGATGAGTTGTTGGAAGTCATAACGTCCTCGATACAGGTTGCGCGGATGCAAAGTGCATTTGACCGCCTTTTCGGAAGCGGATCGTTTAGCAGACTGACGGTATGTTGATTTTTCCCGAGTCACATCACAGCCTGCTCAACCAGCATGTCAGCTAGCTTTTGCTGTAACTGCTTAACCTCGGTGATATGTTTTTTTAGATGGTCGCAGCGGGTCAAGAGTTCATCGCCTAAAATTACTTTCAATGTTGTTAACTATTTTTGCTCTAGTTCTGGTGAATGGATCTTCCTTATCCATCTACGCCGTAATCACTCATCAATGCTTTCAAGTCGTCGGCTACATCCCGGCCGATGTCTTGAGCAGCAAAGCGGATAACTTCGAGCCGATCGAGAAATATGTAACGCAGGGTCTCCGGCAACGTCATAACAACCTTCAAGTCCGTAACACGCATATAGTAGGGCGCAATAGCGGCTTTATCGCGTATTGCGCCACATGGAGAGATGCACATTCGGCGGAATACTTTCATCCGCCTTACCGGTTTTTTTCGTAGGGTGGGCAAGCGTCTTTTTGCTTGCCCACCGATTATGCCAAAGTCCGCGTGGGCAAACGATACAGCCGTTTGCCCACCCTACCCGGCTAGGCACAGCCCAGAAGCCCCAGTTGTTTTTGGCTTCGGGGCCGGCAAGTGCGCATTTCAGGAACGCTGAAAATAGATCCCTTCTACCAATCATTGGCACCACCCCATTGATAACGCGTTGGCTCAGATTTCTCCAACCTCTCCGCTTCGTCTTGATCAGCGATGAGCGCTTGGACGAAGCAGATAAAGCTCTCGCGGTCATTTACTGTATCTGGGTCAAGGAAGTCGTTGATCATATAAAGAAGCCTAACGCTTACTTCAGCCCTGCGAAGCATCAGCTGGAAGGAATTGTTATATTTTGGAAAGTTACAAACTTGTGCAGGTACCAATTTCCAAAAATAGGGCATTATTTTTCCCATTTTCAAGCTTCTTCTTTAATTCATCATGAACCACATAAGAGCCTTCAGAATATATTTGAAACCGCAGTGTTTGATTGTTAAACGACACTTTTCTGTACATAAATTCGCAATCAAAATAACCATTGTTATGTTCAGTGCACGATTGTGGATATTTTTCTTGGTCAGGCTCTCCCGTCTTTCTCCAAAGCCATTTTCCATCTTTCGTCGTAAGAATATATTTGGCGTCTTTTACATTGAAATTTGATGTTGCCCACTCGTGATTTATATAGCTAAAGCCAGTAGCTTTCTCTGCAACACACAAATAACCATTAACTTCGCCACCTGCAAATGCCGGGGATTGCGCAATGTAAAACAATATGTATATCGAACCAATAATGGAAATTCGCATTTGAAATATTCCTATATTTGCATTGAAAATTATATGGTTTCTGTACACCTTCTCGTATCAGATGATATACAGCGAATTTACGACAACATTCATCTGCCAAATCGGGATGATTTCGCTGACCATTACCATCACTTTTTAAATCGAGGTTCTGGCCGAAAATAAAGTTGTGCGTCAAATGGCGGTTTGCTAACGAAACCGCCTCCGCTATCTCCTCGGTTCTCTCTTACGTATTCGTTGTGGGACAGCAGTGGGAACTGGATTCTCTGCCTCGATTTTTTCAGGCGTAATTCCGGCAAATTCAAATAACAATTCCAGCTCTTTGCCGTTAATTTCGTAATGGGCTTTAGCTTTTAGACGTTCCGGCAATACTACCGGCCCATAACGCACACGAATCAACCGGCTGACGGTAACACCTTGTGATTCCCATAAACGCCTGACTAAGCGGTTTCGGCCTTCGCTGACGATAACGTGATACCACTTGTTGGCACCTTCGCCGCCATAAAAACGAATTTCGTCAAATTTGGCTTTGCCGTCTTCAAGTTCCACCCCCTGTTTGAGCAGCGCTAAGGTGGCCTCCGGTACATCACCTAAAATACGTACGGCATATTCGCGTTCAACTTGGGACGATGGATGCATCAAGCGATTTGCCAGTTCGCCATTATTGGTCACCAGCAATAACCCGGAGGTATTAATGTCTAAGCGTCCGACGGCAATCCAGCGTGCAGTGAGCAGTTTCGGCAACTGGGTAAAAATTACCGGGCGACCTTCGGGATCACGGCGAGTGACTACCTCACCTGTTGGTTTGTGATACAGCAGCACGCGGGTGGGTTGCAGGGCAAATTTTTCCCAATTGATAATTCGGTCGTTAAGCAGTAAGCGATCGCCAGTTTTTAAACGATCACCCAGCTGAACGGGGTGATCGTTTAAGGTCAGTCGGCCTTCGTCTATCCAGCGCTCAATTTCTCGCCGGGAACCAACGCCGCCGCGCGCCAGCACTTTTTGGATACGTTCGCCGCCGTCGACTGGCTCGGATTTTTTCGGCCTAGGGGCGGATTTAGCTGCTGATTTATCTGCAGGTTTATTGTCGGATTTGGCTTTATTTTCAGCCAACTGCTCTTGATAACGTTTAGCTGAGCCCTGCTTGCTCTTGGTTGGTTTCTGCGGTCGCTGCGTTGATTTTTGTGTCCTCGATGGACTCTTCGGTGGCTTGTTGCCTGGTTTGTTGTTGCTCACTGTCTACCTGCTTATGTAGTTGGCTATTATCTGCCGCCAAATCAAGGTTTTGTATTTCTTGTAAGGTTGGCAGTTCGGTTAATGATTCAATATTAAAATAATCTAGGAATTGTTTGGTGGTGCCGTATAAGCCGGGCCTGCCCGGTACTTCTTTGTGTGCTATTACGCGTACCCATTCGCGTTCTAATAAGGTTTGAATGATGCTGGAACTGACGCTGACACCGCGAATATCTTCAATTTCGCCACGTGTCACCGGCTGTCTATAGGCAATAATCGACAAGGTTTCTAGTAATGCGCGTGAATATTTCGGCGGTTTTTCTTCAAATAACCGAGACACCCAACGCGATAATTCAAGTTTCACTTGAAAACGGTAGCCGCTAGCCAGTTTTTTTAATTCGACCGGCCTTGTTTTATGCTCTTCAATAATTGCATCAATCGCCAATTGAATATCTAACGAATCCGGCTGCTCAATTTCCGGAAATACTTGCTGTATTTGTTTGACCGTCATTGGCCGATTGGCAGCAAATAAAATGGCTTCAACGATGCGTTTTAATTCCATATTACATTCAAGTGCTTCAATGATGGACGGTATCAGCTCGGCTACCGGCAAGTTGGCAGCTTCCAACTGCCCGCGTGTACTGGGAGTGTCGCAATTGATAGAGTGCCTACGCGACCGACTACCGAATTTGGCATAACAGCGTAATTTGCTCGCCGGGATAGGGTCACTTGGTAGCGGCTCGGCAACGATGCTAATAGTTTCGTTGGCCGTATTGTCAGTTGGGAGCCTGCGCGACCGACTGCTAAATTTAGCATAACAATGTAATTTGCTAGCAGGGATAGGGTCACTCGGTAACGGCTCGGCGATGATGTTAATGGTTTCATTGGCGGCTTTGTCAGTGACGGGTTTACGTACTCGCGGTTTCGCGGGTGGTTTAGGCGTAACCGCTGCTGGCTGCGGTGATAATTCGGATTTCGGCAAAGGGCTCGGACTGGATGATGTCGATGAGTCGCTCTTTGCTGAGTTCGAGGATGGCCAAAAACGTGACGACGACTCCGTGTCGGCCTTCTTTTCGGATAAATAGTTGCGAGAAAAGGAGACTATCTTCTCCTTCAAGGTTTGCCAAAATGGTTGCCATTCGTTCACGGACAGATAAGGGCTCTTTGGTAATTTGATGGTGAGTTAAGTTACTGGCTCGTTTCAGTACGTCTTGAAATGCCAGCAGAATTTCTTTTAATTGAACATCAGGGTGATTTATTTGCCCCTGTTGAACCGTCGACGTATCGATAGTACACGCGAATATATCTCGCTCAACGCGAGGTAGCTGGTCCAGTTCTTCGGCAGCCTGTTTAATCTGCTCGTATTCTTGAAGCCTGCGAATCAGAGTCGCTCTTGGATCCTCTTCTTCGTCTTCCAGCTCAGGCTGCCGGGGTAACAGCATTCTGGATTTTATTTCCGCCAATAACGCGGCCATCACTAGATATTCTGCCGCCAGTTCCAGATTCAATTCGCTCATCATTTGAATGTAAGCGATGTATTGATGGGTAATCTGGGCGATCGGAATGTTGACGATGTCGACGTTTTGGCGCCGGATTAAATACAGCAATAAGTCCAGCGGGCCTTCAAATAACTCCAGAAACACTTCCAGCGCATCGGGTGGAATATATAAATCGTCCGGGAGCAGATGAAAAGGTGTGCCGTTAACGATGGCAAGTGCTGGCGGTTCGGAAGCAAGTTCCACCGTATTTTCTTGCATTCGAAAATCTGCAGCCTGCAAAAATTAACTCACAAATCCAGCAATGCCATAAAACACATTTAGCGCCATATACATTGGGATTGCCAACAACAAGTTAAGAATTTTTGTATACAGCAATACCAGCATGATTAAAAATCCCCAGCGCTCGAGCTTTTCGTATTGCCACGCCAAGCGAGCCGGTAAGAAGCGCGCCAACACTCGACTGCCATCCAACGGCGGAATGGGCAACAAGTTAATAAAAGCTAAAGAGACGTTAATAGAAATACCGGCCTTGCCCATTTCAACGGCATATTCGAGGCCAATCGATACGCCAAATCTAGCGATTAGCGCCCAAGCTAACGCCATCAATAGATTGGATACAGGCCCAGCCAATGCAACCACCGCCATATCTCGACGAGGGTTTTTAAAATTGCGGGCATCTACCGGCACAGGCTTGGCCCAGCCAAACACAAAACCAGTACCCGTTACCAATAACAAGCCAGGGATGATGATGGTACCCACCGGATCAATGTGCTTGATTGGGTTCAAGGTCAACCGTCCCAGCATTGATGCGGTGTTGTCACCGTATATTTTGGCCACCCAACCGTGCGCGACTTCATGAACAGTAACAGCAAAAATCACCGGTAAAATCCACACGGCAATAATCTGGATCAGGTTTAATTCATTCATGATGTTCTGTTTCTCAATCCAACATTGAAGCAATACCCTTACCCTGACGGATAATGGCAGCGCCACTGGCGGTTATTTCAATCACTGTGGTTTGTTCTGAAGCAATATTACCGGCATCAATGATGGCGTCCAACTCATGATCTAAGGCATCTTTGATGTCATACGGATCAGTTAAGGCGTCCGTTGCACCAGGCAAAATCAGGGACGATGTCAGTAGCGGTTCCTCAAGTTCCTGAGCCAGCAACATCGCAATAGGATGTTCAGTAATTCGAATGCCAATGGTTTTTTTCTTCGGATGTTGCAATCTGCGCGGCACTTCGCGAGTGGCTTCCAAGATAAACGTAAATGGGCCGGGCGTTAACGCTTTTATCAAGCGATAAGCTTCGTTACCGATTTTAGTAAAGTTTGACACCTGCGCTAAGTCTTTACAAAGCAACGTAAAGTTGTGTTTATCATCAAGCTGTCTGATGCGCCGAATCTTGTCCATGGCTGTTTTATCGCCTATATGACATGCCAGCGCATACGATGAATCGGTCGGATAGGCAACGATGCCGCCTTCGCGAATAATATCCACGACACGCAGTATCAAGCGCCGTTGAGGGGTTTCAGGGTGAATTTCAAAAAATTGGGCCATGAGAAAACGTTGGATAACTTTAGACAAATGACATTATATCGCACTTAGGGTTGTCTAAAGGCCCTACCGTTACGATCAGTGCTGGAAGCCCCTAATACAAGCATGTCAGCTAGTCGTGAGTATGCCGAACCCCGTCCATGACCTCGACAAACCCTCTGCGAACGCCGTCTTATAAATTAATCAATTCAACTTAATACCAGCTTTGTCGATAGTGATTAATTGCTTTTTATAAAGCGCGCCAATGGCCTGTTTAAATACTTTTTTACTGACGCCAAAGGTTGAGTAGATAATTTCCGGCGGGCTCTTATCACTAATCAACAATACGCCATGATTTTGTTTGAGCTTAGCCAAAATATTGTCCGTGAGCGACAACACCTTGCCATAACCTGGTTGCTGTAAAACAAGGTCAATCTTGTGATCTTCCCTGATGTTCTTGATGTAACCTTCAAATTTTTGGCCTTTTTTGACCGGCTGGAACAGCTCGTTTTCATACAACATACCCCAGTGAGTATTGTTGATAATGGCTTTAACACCCAAATCGGTCTTGTCGGCAATAATTAACGATACCTTTTCTCCGACTTTGAAATAAACCGACTCATCACTGAGGTAGCGATCAATCTTGGTAGTGGCAGCAATACGGTTTTGCTCATCCAAAAAGACTTTAACCAAGTACGATTTGCCCACTTCCATTTCGTGGTGCTGCTCGCTAAAAGGCACTAATAAATCCTTCGGCAAGCCCCAGTCCAAAAACGCCCCTACATAATTGAGCGACACCACTTTCAGCCAAGCTATATCGTCTACTTGCGCCAAAGGTACAGTTGACGTTGCCGCCAAATGCCCTTCTGCATCAACATAAACGAATACGTCTAGCGCATCACCCAATTGGCAGTTTTGCGGCGGTCTTTTATCCACCAACAACACTTTATTCGACGCCTCGCTGCCAAGGTAGATATGACTGGCCTGTAATTTGACTATTTTCAGGGTGTTGATCTTGCCTATTTGCAACATGATGTGAATCTCAACTGGTAATAATAAAGCGCACCGCATCCAGCCTTAACTGCGCGGCCTGGATGTTTTCATGCGCTAACATAGCAACGTCTTTAAGTTGCTCAATTTCTTCGGTTTTAATGCTGGGATTAACTTTTTGCAGTCTGGCCAAGCGTTTTATTTCCGTGCTTAATGATTCCAGCATGGCCGTGGTGGCATCTGCTATCAACACCTGCATGTCGGCCTTGGCTTTTTGTTCGGCAATCGACAACATCGACGCCACATGTGAACGCTGAGTCCCCAAAAAGGCCGTGATTTTTTGCTTATCAAACTTGATACCGGGTTCGATTAAATCACGATGCTCGACCGTGTCGGTCAAGTCTTTCTTATGTTGATCAATCAAGATACGGATCGGTGTGGCCGGCAAAAACCGGCCAACTTGTAATTCAGCAGGCGCACTGCATTCAACAATAAATAAGCATTCCAACAAAAACTGTCCCGGCCTGAGTTGCTCATGCTTTACCACACTGATTGCCGCGTTGCCGGTTTCGCTGGATAACACTAAATCCATCGACGCAGTCACTACCGGATGCTCCCAGGTCAAAAACTGAAACTCCTCACGTTCCAGGGCAATTTGCCGATTGACGGTGATGGTCATGCCGTCTTCGTCCAAACCTGGAAAATGCGAAATCCGCAAATGATCGCTGGGGCGAATAATAAAGCAGTCAGGTGAATGGAATTCCGTATCGACACCGTAACATTCAAACAAATCTTCCATATACGGCCAAAGCACACCTTCCTTTTCAAAGGTATTCAGCTGCTCAATCAAATCATCCGCTAATTCTTTACGGCACGAATTTAATTCCAACAGCTGATCCCGGCCATTATGCATTTGCTGTTCAAGTTCAGTGCTGAGTGCGCGGGTTTTCTCAATAAAAGCATCGACACCGACAGCCGTGCCGGCTTCAAGTAGGTCGACCAGTTCATCATGCAAAATGTCTGCGACCCGTTGCGCAGAAGAGCTGTTGCAGCGAAAAGCATTTAGCCCTTCGTTATACCAGCGATACAGCAAGCCCTGCGTGCTATTGCTGAGATAAGGCACATGAATTTGGATGATGTGTTTTTGGCCGATACGATCAAGACGACCGATGCGTTGTTGCAACAAATCCGGATTAGACGGTAAATCCCACAAAATCAGGTGATGTACAAACTGAAAATTTCTGCCTTCACTGCCGATTTCCGAACAGATCAACAAGCGAGCCGCGCTCTCTTGGTCCGCAAAATAAGCGGCCGCACGATCCCGTTCAATGATTGTCATGCCTTCATGAAACACAGCTGAGGCGATGCCGGCCCGATTTTTTAGCGTCTGTTCCAAATCAATCGCCGTTTGCGCTTGCTTGCAGATTAACAGCGCTTTTTGTCCTGCCAACTTTTTAACTTGGTCAACCAACCACAAATAGCGTGGATCTTGCTGTAAGTCAGTACCTTGTAGCAAAGCCGACGCAGTTGATGAGCCATCATCCAAGGCAACACCATGCAGTTCGCGCTCAGGAAAGCCCTGTACCGTTTGCCGGGAGTTTCTAAATAAAATACGTCCGGTGCCATGGTGATCAAGCAATACCTTAATCAAGGCTGAGCGTGCCGCAGCTGATTTTTCGGCATCATCAAGATTTTTTAACAAACCATCGACGTTGTCGTGCTTAAGTAAGCGCGTTAAATTTTCTCTCGTTTCTTGATCAAGCGGTTCGTTAGCAAGCAAAACTTTAGCCGCGTTGGCAACAGGCTCGAACTGGCGTTCTTCTTCGACAAAGGCAGCAAAATTGTAGAACCTATCAGGATCAAGCAACCTGAGTTGCGCAAAATGGCTTTCCTTGCCTAACTGTTCCGGTGTAGCTGTCAACAATATCAGGCTGGGCGAGGTTTGCCCGAGTTGCTCAACAAACAAGTATTCGGCACTAGGAGCGGCTTCGCTCCATTGCAAATGATGCGCCTCATCCACCACCACCATATCCCAGCCTGCCTGCACGGCTTGCTGTTGACGTTTCGGATAACTGGCAAAAAAACCCTGACTGCAAAGCACCAGTTGCTCATTTAAAAAAGGATTTCGTTGCCGTGTAATGCTGCTTTCTTCATCATCATATTCCTGAGCACCAGCCAGAATGCTGTCATCGCCCAGCTCTTCAAGACAGCGAGCTTCGTCAAAAATACTAAAGCGGAGATTAAAGCGTCTGAGCATTTCCACTAGCCACTGATGCAGCAAACTTTCCGGCACAATAATCAAGACGCGCTTACTTAAGCCATTGATTAACCGGTGATGCAAAATCAAACCTGCCTCAATAGTTTTGCCCAAGCCCACTTCATCAGCGAGCATAATGCGCGGCGCCAGGCGATTCGCCGACTCGTGCGCAATAAATAGTTGGTGAGGAATCAACGACGTGCGGCCACCTAACAGACCTTTAACCGGTGATTGTTGGTGTTGTTGCAACCTGCCCCAAGTCTGATAACGCAGCAAAAACCAAGCGCTGGGATCCGTTTGACCTATCAGCAAGCGATCTTGAGGTTTGTTAAATTGAATATGGTGATTGAGCTCAACTTCTTCCAGCTCCAACTCTTCATCGTCATCGGTCTTACCCACATAAGTCAGCAAGCCATCTTGCTCAATAACACGAGTAATAGTTATTTTTTCTTCATCCATCGACTCGATTACGTCACCCTCTGAAAATCTGACGCGTGTTAACGGCGCATTGTCTTGAGCGTACATGCGTCTTTCGTCACTAGCCAAATAAAGCACTGTTACGCGATTAAAACTGACTTCCAGAATGAGTCCAAGTCCAAGTTCTGACTCAGTATTGCTAATCCAGCGTTGACCGGGGATAAATTGTTCCATTTTATTCGATACGGATAAAAGTTGTTAAAAATCAAAGAGTTATAACACTTCCACTTTCTCCTGATAGAGATTTGAAAGAGTCATATTCCCCATTCTATCGGTGATAGAGATAACCGATTATTTTAACATTTACTGCTAAAAATCCACATCAATGATTGTTATGACTGGTATAACTACTTGATTCTTTTGAACTTTATCTTGAACCATTGAACACCCACAAATAACCAACATAATTAGTGGGTATATAAGGCCCATATACCAGCAACTAATGCTATAACGATTGGTATTCCATATTTAACAATCTTTTCATAAGTGTCAATCACCATTCAAAAGTTTCCACCTATCACCACCGAATATTTTCCAGTTTGGATTGTAGGGTTATTGTTTTTCAGAAGCTTTTTTTCGTTGTTTAAATCGATACGAATCATTGCCAGTTTCAA
>Ga0208883_100052_pt1 | contig 143234 bp, 129 predicted proteins | sample LakWasMet43_HOW7_2_FD_183881 | JGI IMG/M metagenome (GOLD analysis project Ga0208883, IMG submission 183881) | Freshwater sediment methanotrophic microbial communities from Lake Washington under simulated oxygen tension - Sediment Metagenome... | ecosystem: Environmental > Aquatic > Freshwater...
CTGCACGGGCAATAGGTCTTGAATTGGGTATCCTGGGCAAGGGCGACGAAGTTTTAGTAGGAGCTGAACTTGATCGCCTGGACGATGAAGCGCTAAAGCAACATGTAGCAAAGGTTTCGGTGTATGCACGGGTTACCGCCGAGCACAAGCTCCGTATTGTCCGCGCATGGAAAGCGCAGGGGGCAGTTGTGGCGATGACCGGTGACGGGGTAAACGATGCGCCTGCGATCAAAGAGGCGTCCATCGGTATCGCCATGGGCATTACCGGCACCGAGGTGACCAAAGAAGCTGCGGATATGATTGTTACTGATGACAACTTTGCCTCCATTGTCGCTGCCGTGGAGGAAGGACGTGGCATTTATGACAATATTGCCAAAACATTAGCCTATCTGTTGGGTAGCAGTACCGGTGAATTAATGGTGATGCTTGTCGCGGTTCTGCTGGGCTGGCCACTGCCGTTATTGCCGTTGCATCTTTTGTGGATCAATCTGGTGACAGACGGCTTTGCAGCGCTAGCCCTTTCGACTGATCCGATTGACCCCGACGTGTTGAGCCGTCCACCACGACACTCCCAATCAGCGCTGCTCAACCGGAATTTACTCAAATTAACCCTGTTTACCGGTTTGCTGGCTGCCAGTGTCACTCTCGGCGTGTTTGCTTATGAACTCTATATCATCGGCAACAGCCTTGATCATGCCCGCGACGCCGCCTTTACCGCCTTGGTGATCACCGGGCTGCTACGTGCTTTCGGCGCACGGAGTGAACAGCGTACCCTTTGGCAGATAGGCCTATTTTCCAACCTGCGCTTGTTTCTGGTAGTGGCGGTGAGCTTCGCCTTGCAATTGGCGATACACCATGTCCCCATGTTGCAAACACTGTTCCAGATCGAGCCGGTTTCTTTACATCAGTGCGTCACCTGGATCGGGGTGGGATTCATACCGCTGATTATTCTGGAACTGAGAAAAGTCATCCGTCACCGGAGCAATAGGATAAGACAATGAAAAAATACTCTAATAAACAAATTTATACCTGTCCCATGCATCCTGAAATTCGTCTGGAAAATCCTGGTAATTGCCCTAAATGCGGGATGACTCTGGAACTGATGGCTCCGGTGGAAAGTCAGGCTGTCGAACCCCATAGCGAATATGTGTGTCCAATGCATCCTGAAGTCATCCGCAGTGAACCGGGTGCCTGTCCCAAATGCGGCATGGCGCTGGAACGCCGTGACGTTTCAATGGAGGAAGAGGAGAACCATGAACTCACCGATATGAGTCGAAGGTTTTGGGTATCGACCGCGCTGTCTATGCCTGTGTTCATTTTGGCAATGGCTCACGACCTGATGCCGGGATTGATTGCTGAAGCATTCTTCACCCACTGGTTGCAATGGTTTGAATTTGCTTTAGCAACACCGGTTGTTTTATGGGGCGGCTGGCCTTTTTTTCAGCGCGGCTGGCGTTCCGTCATCAATCGCAATTTAAACATGTTCACTCTGATCGCATTGGGTACTGGTGTTGCCTGGGGATACAGCGTAGTAGCAACGGTTGCGCCGGAGATTTTCCCGCCAACCCTACGCAACTCAAACGGCATGGTGGCTGTCTATTTCGAAGCTTCCGCCGTCATTACGGCCTTGGTGCTGCTGGGGCAAGTACTGGAACTAAGGGCTCGAAGCCGCACCAATCAGGCTATCAAAATGTTGCTGGAGCTGGCACCGAAAACTGCGCGCCGGGTTTATAGCGACGGTAAGGAAGAAGATATTCCTCTTGAACAGGTACAAGCGGGCGATGTGTTACGTGTTCGGCCCGGTGAAAAAATCCCTGTTGACGGTGTCGTGCAGCAAGGTGTCAGCAGTGTCGATGAATCGATGGTGACCGGCGAGCCTATTCCGGTGGAAAAAAATGTAGGTGATCACTTGATAGGTGCGACCGTCAACAGTACCGGTAGCCTGTTGATGCTCGCCGAAAAGGTCGGCGGCGAAACGCTGCTGGCCCAGATCGTGAATATGGTCAGCGAAGCACAGCGCAGCCGGGCGCCGATCCAGAAACTGGTGGACGTGGTTGCCGCCTGGTTTGTACCGGCCGTTGTCATCATTGCCATTATTACCTTGGTTGTCTGGTGGCAGTGGGGGCCGGAACCGCGTTTGGCTCACGCCATTGTTAATGCGGTAGCCGTGCTCATTATTGCTTGCCCCTGTGCGCTTGGCCTTGCCACGCCGATGTCGATTATGGTCGGTACCGGCAAGGGCGCTCAGCTCGGGATATTGATTAAAAATGCTGAAGCGCTGGAAATTATGGAAAAAATAGATACCTTGGTGGTCGACAAAACCGGCACATTGACTGAGGGCAAGCCCCGTCTGATGTCAGTCATAGCTGGCAATAGTTTTTCCGAAGAAGAAGTTTTGTATCTCGGCGCAAGCCTGGAAAAAGCCAGCGAACACCCGCTTGCCGCCGCTATTGTTAAAAGCGCTGAAGAACAAGGCATCAAGCTGGCTGCCGGAGAGCAATTTGAATCGATAACCGGTCAAGGTGTTAGTGGCAGAATTTCAGGCCGAAAGATTGCGCTGGGAAATACCAAATTAATGGCAGCGCTGAATGTCGATACAACGCCTTTACAAAAACAGGCTGACGCGCTCCGTCTGGAAGGGCAGACCGTCATGTTTGTTGGCGTAGACGGGAAACTCGCTGGGTTTATCAGTGTTGCCGACCCCATCAAATCGTCAACACCGGAAGCGCTGAAAGCCTTGCATGAAGCGGGGGTAAAAGTCGTCATGCTGACCGGCGACAACAAAACGACAGCCGATGCTGTGGCAAAAAAACTCGGCATAGACCGGGTGGAAGCGGAAGTATTACCCGAACAGAAAACCGCTTTTGTTAAACAATTGCAGGCCGAAGGCCATATGGTGGCAATGGCGGGTGACGGAATCAACGATGCACCGGCATTGGCGCAGGCACAGGTTGGTATTGCCATGGGCACGGGCACCGATGTCGCGATGGAAAGTGCAGGCATCACGCTGGTCAAAGGCGATCTGCGTGGCATCGCCAGATCACGACGTTTGAGCCAAGCCACCATGAGCAATATCCGTCAGAACCTGTTCTTTGCTTTCATTTACAACGCCCTCGGCGTTCCTATTGCAGCCGGTGTGCTGTACCCCTACTTCGGCATTTTGCTGTCTCCGATGATTGCAGCAGCAGCGATGAGCTTTAGTTCGGTATCAGTCATCCTGAACGCGCTGCGACTGCGCAGATTATCGCTTTAATACGTCTATTCGTAACTTCATTATGCCTCTAACCATTGGCAAACTGGCCAAACAAACCGACGTCACCATTGAAACCATCCGCTACTATCAGCGCCTTGGCTTGTTGGCAGAACCTGAAAAACCCGACAGCGGTTATCGAGACTATCCAGCCGACGCGGTGACTAAAATCCGCTTTATCAAACGTGCGCAACAAGCCGGTTTTACGTTAAAGGAAATTGCCACATTGTTAGCACTTGACGGAGCACATTGTGCCGATGTGCGCCTACTCGCCGAACAAAAATGTCAGCAAATCGATGAGCAAATAACAGCGTTAATGACTCTCCGTCAGGTATTGGAAACTCTAGTCGATAGCTGTCAGCAGGCGGCTTCATCCGAACAATGTGCCATCCTTGACGCGTTTAGAGATGACATATCGGCTAAGCCCTGATTTATAAAAATACCAATCCGCTTGACCCTGTTCTAAAGAACAGGGTTTAGACTCCTTCCTAAAGTTTATTACTGTTGCGTTGGGGAGGCTCTTTATGAAAACAGACACTGAAACACCTTATAACAAACCTTCTTGGCTAGGGTTAGGCGCCGTCATAGCCGCCATTGGCGCATCGGTTTGCTGTGTTGGCCCGTTGTTGCTTTTATCTTTAGGCATTGGCGGCGCATGGATAAGCACGCTAACCTCAATGGAATCAGTCCGCCCGTTGTTTATCATGCTGACCCTGATTTTTATAGCATTGGGTTTTCGCAAGCTCTATTTGACCCCATTTCAGTGTGAAGAAGATGAAACCTCGGCAACTGCTCCATGCGTTGCTCTCGATCGCTGTTCCAGACGCGATTCTACCTCCCCCATCCATGGGGTCGTACCTCCTGCATCCATGCAGTCGTGTGCCATATCCGGCGTTCAACGCCGGCAACGCATGCTGTTTTGGATCGGGTCCGCAATTATTTTACTACTGCTGGCATTTCCCTGGTTTGCACCATTTTTTATACAGTGAGGAGAATCGATATGACTATTAAAACCAGTTTGTTAATGTTGTGCTTGTCATCCAGCACTCTGTGGATGCCGGCAATCCATGCTGAAGCAACTGTTGCACAGCCAAACCGGCAACAAACGGTGACCCTGAACATAGAAAACATGACTTGCGCCATGTGTACAGTCACCATCAAAAAAGCCTTACAGAAAGTTGAGGGTGTGCAAAAAGTGACTGTTGATTATGATTCCAAAACTGCGGTGGTAACTTTCGATGGCATAAAAACCGATAGTGCAGCATTGATCAAAGCCACGACGGATGCCGGTTATCCGGGCACTCTCGCCGCACCGATTTCTCGATAAAGCTGAGGATATATCTATGTCTGATTGCCGCTGCCCAAATACATCAGCCAAAACCAAACAGATTTGCCCTGAGTGTGGCGCCAATTGTAAAAGTGTCGGTATGTCTACGCTTTATCATCAGGTCCGGTTTCCCGAGAACCAGGCACTTATCACTGACAGCTATTATTTTTGCCTGGCCAAAATATGCTCCGTTGGGTATTTCTCCAGTTCGGGCAACACTATTTCCAAACAGTATTTACGAAGCTATCAAGCGATTCAAAACGGCGCGCTTTGTTACTGTTTTGATATTGACGCCAATCAGTACTTATCAGCGTTAAAAGCCCACCGCGCGGAACCAATCAAAGAGTTTGTCATGCAACGTACCAAAGCAGGGGATTGCGCTTGTAAAATTAGGAATCCGTCTGGGCAATGTTGTTTAGCAAATTTCAAACGTTTGGAAAATGAGTGACACACAGTTGTCGGGTTATTGCTGGAAAGTATTGGCTTTGGTTTAACCGACTTTCTAATTTGGACAAAAATACTTCTCCTTGCTGCCGATAATGACCAGCTGAATATTCCAGAGTCCGATCCGCATATTTATACCGGTCCAGAGCTGTTTTGAATTCCCCATCATTCTTGTGGATCAAATGCATTGCATCTTCCAGCCAAGCAGCTTCAAGCAAGCGTTCTGGATCGTTTTGATGCAACGCCCAAAGCATAATACCCAGGCTTTCATCAATTACGCTGCCATTTTCAAACTGTAATACCGGTACTGTGCCTTTGGGCGATACAGCCAACATCGCTTCGGGTTTATTTCGCAACTCGATTTCCCGCAATTCGACCATGATACCGGCTGTTGCAATAGCCAGACGTGCCCGGATCGCATAGGGACAACGAAAACTATAAAAAATAGGCGTGATAGGTTGGGTCAATGGCGTTATGTCAGTCATAAAATTCATAAAGTATGACTGTATTTTGCTGCAGTTAATGGCCATTTTGGCTATCTGCTGCCGACAAATACAGATCAGATTCAAACAAAATAATGACCATCCTTTCTGGAGGTCATTATGGAACCCGTTGCCATTCCTCAAACCATCGACGATCCGATACATATTTTGCTGTGGAGTGCTGATGAAATCGTACCGTTCATGGTGTGTATGCTCACCGGTATGTTGATTGATCATTTAATCCCGGCATTAGTGCTTGGATTCATTGCCGTTAAATTCTATCGCCGCTTTCGCGATAACCGCCCAGACGGTTATACCTTGCATGCCCTTTACTGGCTTGGCTTGCTGCCTAGCAACGCGATGACGATACCCAATCCCTATATTCGGCGCTTTTTGCCATGAGGTTGTCGGATTTTCTGCAGACCTGGGATGGTCACGAAACTGAAAACCGTTTCAGCCGGGTCATTATCATCGGTTTGCTGGTGATCTGTGTGATCACCTCACTTGCCGCGTGGCGGACCGAGCGCAGCATTATCCTGGTGCCACCGACCCTGACTAAAGAAGTGGAAGTCACCCGAACGTCAGCCTCTAGTGAGTTCAAAGAGTCTTGGGGTTTGTTCCTTGCGGAGCTATTAGGTAACACCACACCTGCCAATGCCGATTTCCTGAAAACCGCCATAGAACCTCTGTTAGCACCGGAAATTTATAGAACTGTGCTGGATGCAATGACCGACCAGATCAAAGCCATCAAGATGGATCGGGTGGCGATCAGTTTTACCCCGCGGTATGTTGATTACGAAGCGCAGACCAACAAAGTCTTTGTCAGCGGCGAACTCAAAAGTCAGGGACCCAGTTCCAAACCGGACATCAAGCCGCGCACCTACGAATTCATTATCGCCATCAAAAACTATCGGCCGCGACTGGAGTTTATCGATGTCTATCCTGACACCCCCAGAACGCTGGATCGGTTGCAAGCGATGCAAGCACAACCAAGAGAACTCAAGCCATGAACAAAGCCTGTCGAAATGTTGCGTTATTGCTGACAATCAGCGCACCGTTGTTCGCCGAAGAATTACCCCTGACTGTGTTACCACCAGCGGCAAACGTTGCCGATCATGTCCCGGAAGCCCCACATTCCTCCAGCGAGGCTCAGTCCTTGGGTATCGAACTACCGCCGGTTGATGCAAGTGTTCTCAAAGTCGCCAGTCAGCAAGCTACCTCAGTGTCAGCTCAACACATTCAGGTCAAACCCGGCATCAACGAACTGATGCCGATTGCCGTTGGCCATTTAAACCGCTTGGTAACGCCATTCGACAATCCCGTGGTGACCACCACCAGTCAGGCGACGACCAGCACCAAGGGCAAGATTGTCTACGTTGCTACTTCGGATGAAACCCCGGTGACCTTGTACATCACTCCCGGTGACAATCAGGACATTGCCTTGTCGCTCACCTTGATTCCCAAACGTATCCCGGCTCGGGAGATCCATCTTAGCCTGGATAAAGACAGCGTTAAGCAGCTGACCAAGCTCCAACAACAAAACACATCTGCCAATGGTAAATCTACGGATAAGGAACAGGAGTACATCACCCAACTAAAAAAGTTGTTCCGGGATCTGGGCCTGCAAAAAACACCGCCCGGATTTTCCCTGCGCGATCCAAATAAGACTGAGGCTATCCATTGCCTTCAGGATCGGCTTCAGATTCGCACCGGCCAGGTACTGGAAGGTCAGGATATGTTGATTCTGATCGGCATCGCCCGTAACAGCGGGTTGGAGCCCGTAGAATTCGATGAACGAGCCTGCGCGACTACCGAAGCTGAAGTGTTGGCTGTTGCTGCCTGGCCGAAAGTCGTGTTGGCACCGAGTGAATCCACCGAACTCTACGTTGCCATCCGACGTTCCACTGAAGAATCCACCACGCTCAGACCGTCATTACTGAACAGGAGTCAGCCCTAATGGCTAATGTGAACGCCTGGTGGTCAACACTCAGTCCGACTGCCAAACGCAATCTGGCAGTGGGCGGTATTGGCACGGTGCTGTTGGCAACCATTGTCGGCCTGGCGTTAGTCTCACCGGAAATTGCTAAACCTTCCAGTAAGCAAGCCACCATCCAGCACATACTGACTGACAGTGACCCGCGGTCGTTAGGCATTGACGGTATATCCTCGCAACTTCGTGAATTAGTCGAAAAGAATGAGGAGCAGAGCCGTCGTCTGGCCGCGATTGAAGAACAGCAAAAGCGCGAGCAGCAATCGGATGAACAGCGCTTTAAGCAATGGACCGCCGCTGAACGGGAAGCCTATGACGCCAAATTAAAAGCAGTGTCCGGTGAACTTGAAACTCTCAAAAACAAACCGTCATCACCGGGACAATCATTAAGCGATACTGCGCTCTCACCCAATGGCGCTTTACCACTGCCCAATCTTGCTGACCGCAGGGTGACTTCAGCACGTTCAACCCCTGACGCCAATGATCTCACCAGCGCATTCGAACAAGCCGCCATCCCAGCACCCAGCCATGGCAATACCGGCGTATCAAGTGGACGAACACCCAATGGCCAACTACCAGCAGCGTTACAGATCCGCGTAATCAAGGATGAAAAAACCGCTGCCACTAACTCAGAGGGCAAAGCCTTAGCCGAGCAATCTGCCAAACACAGTGAGGTGTTTATCCCCGCCGGCAGTATTTTAACGGGCGTGCTGCTCAATGGCCTGGATGCACCGACCGGAAAGAAGTCCAAGAAGGAACCGATGCCGGTACTGTTCCGGATTAAGAAAGAGGCGATTCTGCCTAATCGATTTCACGCCGATGTCCGCGAGTGTTTTTTACTGGCCTCAGGCTTTGGTGATCTCAGCGCCGAGCGGGCTTACTTCCGGGGCGAGACCTTTTCCTGTGTGCGCCAGGATGGCGGTGTCATCGAAGTACCTATGAACGCTTACGCCACCGGTGAAGATGGCAAAAACGGTGTGCGCGGTCGTGTGGTCTCCAAGCAAGGTGCGTTACTGGCGCAGTCAATGATGGCAGGCTTTTTACGGGGTTTTTCCGATGCCTTTGGCCGTAACCAGATACCGGTGCTGATGACTGGCGGTCTCGGTAGTCTAGCGGGAACCACACCCTTTCAAAGCGCCTTTTCCTCCCAGTCCATGGAAGGCGGGGCGTTAAAAGGTGCGGGCTATGCGATGGAGCGACTCTCTCACTTTTATATGGACATGGCCGAGGAGATTTACCCGGTGATCGAAGTCGATGCCACCCGCCAGGTCAATTTCATCGTGCAAAAAGGCACCGCACTCAAACTCAAGATACCGACCTGATGCCAAGGACTATCAAGATACTGATCGAACCACTGATTTCTCAACCCATTGCCCATAATTGATCCTATGAACCACTTCAACCGATGCCTTTTATTACCGCTGCTGTTGTCTGGCAATACCGTATTGGCTGCCGAACCACCCAAACCTGCCGCATCGGACATCGCCTCAGGCTTATTGTCAGTGAAGATCGACGGTATGCAGGATTTACCAATCACGGGTCTGAAAATGATCAAGACTGGTGACAAGGTTGTATTTATGTCCCCCAACGGCCGATTTGCACTCTATGGCGGCAAGTTGCTCGATGTCTGGACCCAACAGGAAATCAAGGATCTGCTGGACATTGACAAGATCGCCAATCGCATCGATTTGTCGAGGATGAAACTTAACGTCGATGAGTTAGGGCCTGTGACTGTTGGTCGTGGTAAAGCATCCGTGTTAGTCATCATTGATCCGCGCTGCCCATATTGCGGCAAGGTGATGAAAGAACTGCAAGCCTTGCAGGATCGCTATACCTTTAAATTAGTGATGGTGCCGATTCTGGGGCCGGAATCGCAAAATGTCGTCGTGCAACTGGCCTGCCAATTGTCATCCTCAGATAAAAAAGCCAAAGACAGTGTGCGTGATCGCTTATTGAAACAGGACTTTGCAGGACTGCCTGCCGAGAACCCCGCAAATTGTAACAAAGAGCCACTGCAAAAAGCCGTGGTCACAGCCAAACTATTTGGGCTGCAAGGGGTGCCGTTTCTGATTGCCCCGGATGGCCGCACCCATAGTGGCGCACCGGAGGTGCTGTCCGACTGGCTGGAAAATAAAACCGCCGTCGTATCCTCAGTTACGCCCTTTCAACCATCGGAGCAAAAACCATGAAACACCGTTGCCTAGATAGAGCATTACTGCTGTGTCTGGCAGTGTGCTTGCCTGGCTGTGCGACGCAATACGGTTGTAAAGGCATGCCGGACGATCCGCAATGTCTGTCGACAACTGAAGCCTATCAGGCCACCGACAAAACCTTACCGGAACCTAAAGACAAAGAGGTCGTTTCAACCAGTTCAACGCACATCGAGCCCGACCCTCGGCAACAACCCGTGCCTAAGATTGACGACCCGACACCGATTCGCACGCCATCACAGGTCATGCGGATCTGGATTGCCCCCTGGGAGGATGCCGAAGGCGACCTGATGGTTTCCAACTACGTCTATACCGAACTCGAACCGCGTCGGTGGATGATCGGTAAAGGTGCGCCGACCTTAAGCCCCACGCTGATGCCACTGCAAATCGAGCAACGGCCACCCGAAAAGCCAGTCGATCGTGACCTGCAGGAGTCAGACACGAGACCTTTTCCACCCGGCGCGGTTAACAACTCAGCGCATTGATCATATTTACCGCCAGTTTCTTTCGGATTGGCGAGTATCGGCGGGCAACTGCCTAGGTTGAGCCGGACGTAAGGTCCGAGACAGGACGGGCAACCGTCTTTGTTCATTCACCTTTGAGGTTGTTTGCTATGAGATTGTCACCTCGAACCAGGGCGCTGATTGCCTTGGTGTCTTTATTGTTGGTCATGCTGGCACCCGACACGATGGCAGGTACCGGCGGTACCGAGTTCAACAACATCTGGACCTTGCTGACCGGCTGGGTGGAAGGTTTGCTCGGACGAATTATCGCTATCGTCTTTGTGATTGTTGGTCTGGTCGCAGGTGTGGTGCGCGGCAGCATTATGGGCTTTGTGTTGGGGGTTGCCAGCGGCGTTGGCTTGTTTGCTGCGCCGACCATTATCACCAATATTGTCACCGCGTCGTTGTGAGGCCGTTATGAGTAAAGCTACCGGACTTAACGACAGTACCGAGATGACGGCGGGTAACCGTCGGAATTTACTTCGGATTTCGCAGCGCTCTTCATCGCTTTTGGTGCAGGTCATTGCTTGCGATGGCAGGCCGCTTAATCCATGTCATCCGGCTCGTGCCCGTGAACTCATTCGAAAACAACGTGCCATCCGCATCAGCCAAAGGCCTTACACGATTCGATTGCTTAACGATCACCTGAGTCCATCGGCGTCGACCAACTCTCCGCAGGACAACTGATGAAACACTTAATGAAGCGCACGCGATTGCATCCCGCCGCTGACTTGTTTTCCGCATTGGCGTATGACGATGATCATCATTTGTTGTTACTGGCGGATTCGAGCATCGGCTTTGGTTTTATCTGCCGGCCGCTGACCGGTGCCGATCACAGCGTTTCCGCACGGGTCAATGTCTTGCTGAATCAGGACTGGCCGACCGAGACTTTGTTGCAGGTAAGCCTGTGGACCTCACCGGATATAGAAGAAGCCCTGGCCGTCATGCAAACCCGCCGACTAAAACAGCAAAAGCCTACCTATAAAACCATGACGGGGGCCAGCATTGATTTTTTGCGGCAAGGCACCAACAACCCGCCGGAATCAATTTCAGGAGCACGACTTCGACGCAGCCATGTGCTCGTCACCGTGAAACTGCCGCTTGCCAATCCCAGGCCGAGTGAAGCCGAGATCCGCCGTGCCACGGAATTGCAGTTAGCCACTCAGCAATCCTTATCGACCATCGGTCTTTATCCTGAGGTACTTAATGCCAACCAGTATGTGCGGCTTCTGAATACCCTGCTGAACTGGAACCCGGATGCCGGCTGGAAAGATCGGGTCGTGCCTGAATGCGATCCGGCACAAGTGATCCGCGACCAGTTACTGGATTATGACAACGCCCTACAGACCGATGAGAAAGGCGTTTGGCTGGGACAAAAGCGCGTTAAGACCTTGTCCGCCAAACGTACCCCTGATCATTTTTATTTTGGCAGTGCCAAAAGTTACTTAGGCGATATTTTGTCGGGTACCCGAGGTATCCGCCAAAATACCTTAATCAGTCTGACTCTGCATTATCCGGATGCCGAATCGACCCGCACACGCCAGGAAGGTGTCAGGCAATTTATTACCAATCAGGTGAATACCCCGATTGCCCGCTTCCTGCCGGCATTGGTGCAACGTAAGCATCATTTTGACGTGCTTTTTGACGCCTATGGCGATGGCGACCGTCCTATTCGCAGTTACTTTGGCGTGGTGTTGTTTTGCGATGCGCCGGATGAAGCGGCTGCGATTTCCAATGCCCGTGTCTATTTTCGGGAACTGGGATTTCAACTGCTGGAGGATAAATTCTTTTGTCTGCCGTTGTTCCTGAACTGCCTGCCGTTCGGTGCGGAAAGATCGGCAATCGCTGATCTGAAACGTTACCGCACCTTGGCCACTCGTCATGCGATTCCCTTACTGCCACTATTCGGTGACTGGGCAGGCACCGGCACACCAACCTTGAACTTTGTGTCCCGCAATGGCGAGCATATGTCGGTGTCGTTGTTCGATACCACCGGCAACTACAACCTGTGTATCGCCGCCGAATCTGGGAAAGGTAAATCGTTTTTAACCAACGAGATCATTGTTAGTTACCTGACCGAAGGTGCGCAAATCTGGGCGATTGATGTTGGACGCTCCTATGAAAACCTCTGCGAAGTGCTGGAAGGTGATTTTGTGAAATTCACCCAGGCTTCCGGGATTTGTATGAATCCGTTTGAAATCGTACAGAGCTTTGAAGAAGAAGCCGACATGTTGGCAGGATTGGTCAGTCAAATGGCCGCCCCCACTGAGAAACTGACCGACTTTCAAACAGCAGGCTTAAAACGCATCCTGAAAAATCTGTGGACTGAAAAAGCGCAAGCCATGTCGGTCGATGACATCGCCAAACACCTATGCAGCGAGGACGATCAGCGGCTTAAGGATGTCGGCGAGCAGCTGTTTCCATTTACCACACGCGGCGAATATGGTCGCTATTTTAATGGCCACAACAATGCCCGCTTTCGAAATGATTTTACCGTACTGGAACTGGAAGAGCTGAAAGGCCGCAAACACCTGCAGCAGGTGGTATTACTGCAATTGATTTACCAAATCCAGCAGGAAATGTATTTAGGTGAACGCAATCGCCCGAAGATCGTGATTATTGATGAAGCCTGGGATCTACTCACTGAGGGCGATGTCGCTAAGTTTATGGAGCACGGCTACCGGCGTTTTCGTAAATACGGCGGTGCGGCGGTGACCATCACTCAATCGGTCAACGATTTGTATCGCAATGCCGCAGGGCGTGCCATCGTTGAAAACTCGGCGAATATGTATTTGCTGGGTCAAAAAGCCGAAGTCATCGAAGGCATGAAACAAGACCGGCGACTGCCGTTGTTCGATGGTGGCTATGAACTCCTTAAAACCGTGCATACCTTGCCCGGCGCCTATTCGGAAATATTCTTTATCACCGAGATGGGCTCGGGTATCGGTCGACTGATCGTCGATCCCTTCAAGCGTATTTTGTTTTCCACCAAACCCGAAGATGTTCAGGCGCTTAAAACATTGCGCCGCCAGGGATTGAGTCTGGGAGATGCCGTTCAGCAACTGCTCGACAGCCGCAAGCCTAAAGAACGGGAGGCGTTCTATGGCAAATAAAGCGCAATGGCTGACACTTGTTCTGATTGCCTCCCTGTTGGGGTTAGCGGGTGGCTGGTTGGCAGCTTATCAAACATTGAAAGCGCCGCTGGAACGATTAAATTTGGTCACGCCGGTGTTTGTGCTCGACCGGGCTAAGCTGATTCAGGCAATACCGCCCAATGCCACTCAGGCGCAGATGACCAAGATCGTCGACGACTGGCAAAGCCAGGCGCGCAAACTCAGCGATGCAGGCTATCTGGTCATTGATTCGACCGCCGTGGTGGCTGCCCCCAGCGATTTATACATTCAATCTCAAGGACGTTGAGTTTATGAACGGCAATCACCAATCATCAATTCCTGTGCAAACCAGACCCACTCGATTAAGACCCTATCAAACCAAAGTGGCTCTTGGGGTGTTCTTCCTGAAGGCTCTGCCGATCCTGATAATGGTGTTGGCGGTTGAGCGTTACATTGGCCAACGCTTTTTAATTGGCGGTGACGACCAAGTCGATCGTTGTCTGCCGGATAAACGTATTTATATCATCGACACCTATAACAAGGACATCTGGCGAGGCGATCTGATGGCGTTTCGCGCCGAACGCATGGCGCCGTATTTCAAAGACGGCCAGATCGTCATCAAAATCGCTGTCGGCGTCACCGGCGACCATGTGCACGTTAATAACAAACATACCACCGTCAACGACTCGCTAATCATTGAAGGATTGCCTCTGGGCGATAAACTCAAACAATCGCCAGACACATTCAAACGTGATGAAACCATTCCGCCTGCCGCTTTCTGGGTGACGGGTAAAACACCTAAGAGTTTTGACTCTCGCTACTGGGGGTATGTATATGACCATCAGGTCATAGGCAGGGCTTATGCGATCTTTTAACGAAAGCGTTGAGGCGGAATCCAAGGAACAGGTTAATCGAAAGAACTGGCTTGTCATTTTATTGTTAGCACTGGCTGGACCCTGTGTGTATGCCGAAGACGAATGGCTGAATCGTTCCCAGCAAATTCTCAACGCATTGGCAGGACGGCCTCGGCCAAGCTGGTTGGACACTAACCCCTATCAAGCCGAAGCCCAGCGGCAAGCCCTGGACATCGTCAATGCCTCCAAACCACTTGCTATGGGGGCGACTCTTCCGTCACAGCAGCCTGCCAGTTCTGGTAAACCGTTACGGGTAATGTATATATCGTTCTCGCTGGGAGAAGCGGTGCTGAAAGGAGTTTTTGAAGACGCATCGGGGCAAGATGATGTATTGCTGGTGTTTCGCGGGCCTAAACCCGGCCAAAAACTACCGGCATTTTTTGCCGATCTAAAAATGCTTCTAAAAGACATTGAGCCGGTCCCCAATATCGTTATTGATCCTACCCGCTTTCAAAAATGGCAGGTCACGATGGTGCCGGAAATCATTGTGGAAGATAACGGCAAAGACATATTACGTGTTAAAGGCGTTACCAGCCTGGATTGGCTGAGCTCCCGTCAATCTGTCGGCCGGCATACTGATCTGGGACGCTTCGGCGAGATCTATGAGATTGCCGAAATTGATCTGCTGGAAGAAATCAAACGCCGACTGGCCGCAATGGATTGGCCGCAGAAACAACAGCAGGCGATTGCCCGCTTTTGGGAGACACGCAAATTTGAAATGCTGCCAAGTGCTCAGGAAGATCGAAACCGAGTTATTGATTTGACTGTCACGGCGCCGCGCGATTTGGTAGCGGCTAATGGCCAGTTAATAATCCGTGCCGGACAAACCATCAATCCTTTGGAGAAGATGCCGTTTAGTTTGTGCCTGGTTGTCTTTGATGCCACTGAAAAATCACAAGTTCAAGCCGCCCAGCAATTGTCCTGCCAGGACAAAAAAGCCCGCGTGATGTATCTGGCGACACAGTTGCCGCGTCAGGACGGCTGGGAAGGTTTAAAAACCTTGGAAACAACACTGAATGCGCCGGTGTTCTTACTGACGTCCGATGTACGCCAACGCTTTCAGTTGCAGCATGTGCCGGCAGTCATTGAACAAGCGGGTAATCGTATTGCGGTTCATGAACGAAAAGTACGAGCCAACGCAGCTAAAGAGCATTCATGATCCGGTTGACTGCTCTTGGATTGTTTTTGGTGCTGCTAAGCTTGGCTCCCCCTAGTGTTGCTGATACCACAACCAAAGCTACTGATCCCTTGTGTGCCGATGCCGAACTTTGGTCGGGAAAGCTGATTACCGATATTTGCTGGAGTTGTTTGTTTCCAATTCGGGCCGCGGGAGCATCTCTGGGTGGCGGTAATGTTCCCAGTATCGCGACCGACCAGAAGTTTTGCTTTTGTGCCGATCCACTGAGCTTGCCGCAATTGGGGATGACCGTAGGTTTGTGGAACCCGGCCCGCTTGATTGAAGTTGTCAGAAACCCTTGGTGCTCACCGGCCTTAGGAGGGCACACTTTTAGTGCGTCGAAAGTACGGTTAATCGCCACTACCGGTAAGGCCGATTTTGATGCCAGCGAGATGTCGTTTTTTAATTACCACTACTTTGCCTTTCCCCTGACCATCTTGCTGGATCTGTTTTGGGATGATCGCTGCAATAGTGATGGTTATCGGGATTTTGATCTGTTGTACGTTTCAGAACTTGATCCGACCTGGAACAGCGATTTGCTGGCATTTTTCACCAGCCCGGAAACGGCGTTATTTGCCAATCCCGTCGCTATTGCGGCTTGTGTCGCCGATGCGGCGGCTGCCGCGACCGGCAAGCCATTGGATGCGTTGTTCTGGTGTGCCGGGGCCTGGGGGCATATGTACCCGTTATCAGGCATTTCACCGACCAGTTACGGCACCGATCCGCGTATTACCAGTTTGCTTGCCACCCGTGCAACCGCTGCCTTGCATCGTCGGGGCTTAGCCTGGAAGACCTCAGGGAACGATGCCTTATGCGGAGGAACGATTTACCCGTTTATTCCAAAATCCCAATACCGGCTCAGCATGTTTTATCCGGTCGCTGAAACCAACTCCAATCATGCCATCGGTGAAACTACCTTCACCTGGGGCGCAGGACGCACCTTTCCTGGCCCAGGTGAAGACCATTTGTATATCTTGTGGCGCTGGCAGGACTGTTGTGTAGGGCTATAGATGACGGTCAGGGCGTTTTTTTTCGGTCATTGGCGATTAACTCGTGCGTTGGTCATGGTCTTAAGCATGACGCTGGCCTGGACGCCGTTTGCAGTAGCCTGGGGAGATGCCATGCAGGCTGCCGGCAACGACGGTCAACTCACTGGACAGCAGATTTTGGGTGGCTTTCAATTTCCGGTGGATTCAGGATCTGGCGCGATAACCTTAAATTCCGGCACATCGCAAGAAAGTACGGTTAATATCAGTTCGCTGTTTCCGGACTCTGCCAGTACCAATAGTAGTACCGCCAATATTACCAGTCTGTACGGCAATAACCCCGATACCATTGCCGCCGGTCTCAATGCCCAAACAACGTTAAACACCGAAACGAGTGCCACCGGGGAGGCTTATCGGACGCTGATTAACAATGCTCACCAATCTCACCCGGATTTACAACACGATGCACTGTGGCAAACCGGCGATCAGGTGTTTGCCAATTTCACTCCGTGGGCTCAGTCATTCTCGGACTGCACAACTATCACCACTCAAACTGCGACCACACAGACAGTTCACATCCCCGATTATCAATTGTGTCTGCGCCAACCGACGGTACCGCAAAGTTGTACTGCAATCCATGAGGTTAAAGTCGAACCGTTAGTGACTTTCGCGTCCGGCAATGGCGGACTCTCCAGTTGTGGGCCTGGATGTCTGGATTTGTATGTGGGCAAAGTCGGGGATAATTACTGGGCAGCCGGCTGTTCGGTATTCACCTGGCAGGTGACTTATAACGTGCTGCACCCAGAAGCGATACTCAGCGCAACCCTTGCGGATGTTGAGTTCGACGATCATGCGCGGGTTTTCTACGACGGAAACCTTATTTACACTGGGTCCAGCGGCTGGGGAGCACCGTGTGAACTCAAAAGTAACTTTGTGGATCATCCCAATAAGGATGTGACTTATGCATTTAATAGTACCGGCTTCAAAGTTTTCAAACAGGACACGCTAGTAGGCGGCAAGGGCGAAGGCTATGCGCGTATTCGTCTTCATTATGATCTAGCGAAACTGATCACTCAGGATGAGTGGAGCTGGACTGGCCCTCATTGCCAAAATTTGGCTAATGCAATTACCGATGGCATCTGCCAACCAGGTAGCCAAGTAAGTTGCAGTAACGATCCAGCCAATGCCTCCGGGTGTTATGTCGATCCGGTATCGCAAATCATGGTGTGCGGTAACCAGCTGGCTAAACCTCCGGTGGCTGATTCTGCGGGTATTCATAATACCTGTATGAGCATTACCGCATCTGGTCAGTGCGATCTCAATCACTCCGGGCAATGCTGGACGGACTCGGCGGGTACGCATTGCCTTACGCCACCTGCCACGGGAACGCCAACCACTACTTGTACGGCTCTGGAAAATAAAGGCTGTGCGTTCATCAAAAGCCAGTGCCTGGATACGCTTGCATCGGGTACCTGCTGGGATAGCGTGGATACCTACGACTGCGGCCAACAGGTAGGCATTCCGGGGCTACAAAGCAGTACCCAGCAACAATGCTCCGGGCCGATTCGCTGCATGGGCGAGGATTGCATCACGATAAATCATACCCAAAGTCAGGATTTCACCAAGGCGGTGGGGCTGCTTAATACCGCGCAACAAATGACGATGGATTTGAGTTGTGATGCTGCTAATGCCAACTTGCAACAAAAAGATCCCAGTTCCTGCGAAGTGTTTAAAGGCAAAAATGCCAGCTGCAAAATGGTCGGTGGGTTGGTCAATCTGGTCGATTGCTGTGAAACGCCTTCAGGCAGTATGGGGTTGGGTCAGTATATCGATTTATTATTAGCCACCAGTCAACTGGACAATGCGGTGATGGCCATGGATTCCACGTCAGTTGTTCGAGGCGCTTGGGAAACCATGCGCACACCGTTTTCCATGGCTGGTGATGCCTGGAACAGTTTTCAGGCAGATTTTGCCTCTGGCGTTAACAATTTGGTCGGCTCGGATATGCTCAGTGTCACTGATGTCGCAGAACAAGGCTTACTGGACTCGCTGAAAGGTGAACTGATGAAATCGGTGGCTGAATGGATCGGCAGCACCTTTGGTGAAGCAGCCGGGAATGCGTTGTTTAGCGCCGGTGGTCAGGCGGCGTTTGATTCTCTGGGTAACATGACACCAGCCGCACAATCGGGCGGTGTCGAACTGGGCGGCGGTGCAGCAGTTGCCGGAGAAATGCTTAGCACGCTGATGGCCGCTTACACTATTGTGATGATCGTCATCATGATTATTCAGATGGTCTACTCATGTGAGATGCCGGAATATGAATTGGCGGCGAAGAAACAACTAAAAGTCTGCAAGGATTTGGGGACGTATTGTGAGAGCAAATCCCCGGTGTCCGGACTCTGCCTGATCCGCAAGGAAAGTTATTGTTGTTACAACTCGCCACTTGCGCGCATCTTAAACGAGCAAATCAAACCGCAATTGGGAATGGGTTTTGGCACAGCAAAACACCCGGAATGTTCTGGCATTAAAGTTGAGGATCTGGATAAAGTCGATTGGAGTCAGGTAAATCTGGATGAATGGTTGGGGCTTCTTGCGCAAACCAACCATTTACCCACGGCCACCAATGCTGCCTCCATGCTGAATCTTGATCAATTGACGGGGTCAGGCAGCCGGTTAAATCCTCAAAAATATGGAGCCACCACAGGCAATCGGCAAGATACCTTAACTCGCAGCCAAGGCCGGATGACTGACTTGGACGTACCTACCGTTAAACGGCAATCTGAACTGGAAGGCTGGGGCATGGGGCCGTAGTCGACAGCCCCAACACCATCAAACGTTAACCGCGTCTTTCAAAGATTTGCCGGCTTTGAAGGCAGGTGTTTTTGAAGCGGCAATTGTAAGGGGCTCTCCGGTTTGTGGATTGCGCCCGGTGCGTTCTGCTCTTGCCTTGACTTCAAATGAGCCAAAGCCTACCAGTGCAACCGAATCGCCGGCTTTTAAGGTAGCTTCGATGGTTTTGGTCAGGCCCTCTAACGCACGACCAGCATCCGCTTTGGTTAAATTGGCGTGACTGGCGATGGCGTCGATAAGTTCGGATTTGTTCATTGATCTAGTCCTTTTTAGTTGTGGAAAAAACGGCAGATATTATCCTTACCGTGCTATTTTGCAAAAAACTCTTTTTTATGGCTAATATTCACAAACCCTAGACATTATGCCTCAAGCACTCTTGTCGTAGGGCTTTGCTATTGCATTTGATAAGATGTTAACAATTAAAGTGGTTTGAGAATTTGATGAGGTTTCATGCTTCCAATAGCTGCATTCATTGCCGAACCCACTTCGTAAAAATTAGCGCAATGAATCCGACATTCACCCACAACAACCGTTAGTCGACTAAATCAGGATGCCAACCGAATGGAAAGGGATGTAAAACGCGACAGTGTTATGACTGAAGCCGACACCAGTCGGGAATTCGTAACCCCAAAACTTGTACACGCAGGCTGGTCTGTCTCTCCCCATTTAATTGGCGAACAACGTACTTTTACCAATGGCCGGATTATGGTTGTAGGCGGCAAAGTACGTCGCGGTAAACAAAAGCGAGCCGACTTCTTGCTTTACTATCGGCGAGATTTTCCTCTCGCCGTCGTCGAAGTTAAAAGCATCGGATTTTCTGCCGAAACCGGCGTACAACAGGCGCGCGAATACGCTGAAATCCTTGGACTTAAATTCGCTTATGCGACCAATGGTCACCGAATAATCGAAATCGATTATACAACCGGCTCCGAACGTATTATCGAGCATTACCCCAGCCCGGATGAGCTCTGGCACCGACTAACCGCTTCAGTTTCTATGCCTGAAGCGGTCAGTAACCACTTGCTGGAACCCTTTAATCTGGTGTCCGGCAAGATCCCTCGCTACTACCAGGTTATTGCTATTAACCAAGTCATTGAAGCGATTTTACTGGGCCAAAAACGCATACTTGCTACCTTGGCAACCGGTACCGGCAAAACCTGCGTGGCATTTCAACTGTGCTGGAAACTCTGGAATAGCCGCTGGAACCGGACTGGCGAATATCGTCGGCCCAAGATTTTGTTCTTGGCTGATCGCAATATCCTGATTGATGATCCAATGGCCAAAATGTTTGCGCCGTTTGGCGATGCCCGTTACAAGATTTCCAGTAACGATGTCAGTCAGGGCCGCGAGATGTACTTTGGTATTTACCAAGCGCTGACTAACCCTTCCAGCGATATATTTCGACAATATCGGCCTGATTTTTTCGATTTAATCATCATCGACGAATGCCATCGCGGCTCAAGCCGCAACGATAGCAACTGGCGAGCTGTACTCGATTACTTCAAACCGGCCGTTCAATTCGGTATGACTGCAACACCATTGCGGGAAGATTCCCGCGACACCTACGAGTATTTCGGCAATCCGGTCTATACCTACAGCCTTCGCCAGGGAATAGAAGACGGCTTTTTGGCGCCTTATCGAGTGCATCGCGTAATCACCACCGTTGATGCGGCGGGCTGGCGACCTTCCAAGGACGAATTGGATCGTTACGGACGACCTGTGCCTGATGACGAATATCAAACCAAGGATTTTGAACGTGTGATTGCCTTGCGAGCACGCACCCGTGCAATGGCCAAGCATCTTACCGATTTTTTAAAAGGCACCGATCGTTTTGCCAAGACGCTGGTGTTTTGTGTCGATCAGGAACACGCTTCAGAAATGCGTCAGGAACTGCTCAATCTCAATAGTGATTTGGTGAAGCAATATTCAGATTATGTTTGCCGTGTAACTGCAGATGAAGGTTCTATCGGATTGACGCATCTGGCCCATTTTCAAGATGTCGACAAACCCACGCCTGCCATTTTAACCACTTCTCAACTCCTTACTACCGGCGTCGATGCTGAAATGGTCAAGAATGTCGTGCTAGCTCGTGTGGTGGGTTCGCGCTCCGAATTCAAGCAAATCATCGGTCGAGGCACTCGCCTTAAAATCGATTACGGCAAAGAATATTTCAACATTATCGATTTTACCGGCACAGCCACTCGCCATTTTGCCGACCCGGACTTTGACGGCGAACCGGCACTCATCGAAGTCGTCACGATTGATGAAGAAGGTGAAACAGTTGATGTTGTCATTGAAGCTGGCGAAAACAAAGTCAATGAATATCCCGGCGAATACCAGCCCGAAGATGACACACCCTCTAACGGCAATGGTGAAATTATCACCGACTCATCCGATGAACCGCGTAAATTTTATGTCGATGGCGGCACCGTCGAGGTGATCGGCCATTTGGTCTACGATCTGGATACCGACGGCAAGAAGCTGCAAGTCGTGCGCTATACCGAATATTCCGGCCGTGCGGTGCGTTCACTCTATCCCGGCAGTCAGGAATTCCAACGCGACTGGGCCAACCCGGATACCCGTAGCGATCTGTTGCGCGAACTCACCGAACGCGGCATAAGTTTTGAAGAACTGGCCGCTTCCTCTGAATTGCCCGATGCCGATCCATTCGATCTGCTTTGCCATCTGGCCTGGAATGCGCCTTTGCTGACTCGTCGGCAACGTGCCGAGCAAGCTCGCAAATCGGCACAAAACCTGTTCAGCCAGCACAGCGAAACGGCCAGGGAAATCCTTTCGCTGATGCTGGATAAATACATCGAGCGCGGCATTATTCAATTCAACACACTATCCGAATTGATGAAGGTCCAGCCTTTCGAACGTTACGGTACACCCACAGAAATTGCCAACCGCCATTTCGGCGGCATTCAGGGGTTAAAATCCGCAGTGTCACAATTACAGTCTGCTATCTATCAATAAGCTATTAACTTTCGAATGTTAAAACCTAAAAAATCCAAACCCACGTTAACGACGGCCCAGCAGCTTTCCGCCCTCATCAAATCGGCTCGCGACATTCTGCGTAAAGATAAAGGCTTGAATGGCGATGTCGATCGTTTGCCGCTGCTCACCTGGGTCATGTTCCTGAAATTCCTTGATGACCTGGAAAGCGTTCATGAACAGGAAGCTGAACTGGATGCCAAAATTTATCAGCCGATTGTCGAAACGCCTTATCGCTGGCGAGATTGGGCGGCACGGGAAGACGGCGTCACCGGCGAAGAATTACTTGCGTTCATCAACCAAGACGAAACCATACGACCCGACGGCCAACGCGGCAAAGGCTTGTTTGCCTATCTGCGTGGCCTGGCAGGTGAAGGTGAAAAAGGCAGCCAGCGCGAAGTGGTGGCCAACGTTTTCAAAGGTGTGCAAAACCGCATGGTCAGCGGCTTTTTGCTGCGTGACATCATCAACAAAATCAACGGCATTCATTTCAACAGCAGTGAAGAGATTCATACCCTCTCTCATCTTTATGAATCCATGCTGCGGGAAATGCGCGATGCCGCCGGTGATTCCGGGGAGTTTTACACCCCGCGTCCCGTGGTGCGCTTTATGGTGCAAGTGTCCGATCCCAAACTCGGTGAAACCTTACTTGATCCGGCCTGCGGCACTGGCGGCTTTCTGGTCGAAGCCTACGATCACTTGCTCCAGCAAGTCGCGACACCAGATGATCGCCGCATACTTCAACGCGAAACCCTAAGCGGTCAGGAAGCCAAACCCCTGCCTTATATGCTGGTGCAGATGAACTTGTTGCTGCATGGATTGGAAGCCCCGCAAATCGCTTACGGCAATACCTTGGAACGCCGCATTAGCGAAATCGGCCACAGTGAACGGGTTGATGTCATCCTGACCAACCCGCCGTTTGGCGGCGAAGAAGAAGCGGGCATCAAAGCCAATTTTCCAGCCAACATGCAAACGTCAGAAACCGCTTTGCTGTTCCTGCAATTGATCATGCGCAAATTACGTGTTGCCGGTTTTGGCTCAGAACGTGGAGGTCGCATTGGAATTGATCCCGTCAATTCCGGCACTTCCTCCATCCGTGGAGGTCGTGCTGCCGTGGTTGTCCCAAACGGCATACTGTTTGGCGATGGAGTTTGCGCCACTATCAAGGAAGAACTGCTCAAAGAATTTAACCTGCACACCATAGTGCGTTTACCGCAAGGCGTATTTGCGCCGTATACCGATATTCCTGCCAACTTGCTGTTTTTCGAGCGTGGCGGCCCCACCGAAACCATCTGGTATTACGAACAGCCCTTACCCGAAGGCCGCAAGAAATACAGCAAAACGGCACCGTTGCAATATGAAGAACTGGAACCGGCTTTAAACTGGTGGCACAACCGAGAGGAAACGCCGCACGCCTGGCAAATCGATTTTGCCGGTAAACGCGCCGAAGCACTTAGCGCCGCCGAACCCCACTGGCAACGTGCTGAAAGCGAACGCGCCGCCGCGCTGGCCTTGGGCAAGCAGATTCGCGAACAGGAACAAGCCATATCCGCCGCAGGCAATGGTGACAAGGCCCCATTACAACGCCAACTTCGCGAGCTTAAAACCCGGCAACAAGCCCACGAAGCCGCCGCCAAAGCCGCGCAAAGCGAAGGCGATGCTCTGTACTGGCCGATTTATAATCTCGATCAAAAGAATCCCCATGCCAAAGCTGGCCTGGAACACGCCGATCCCAAAGACCTGATCGCCAGCATGCGCAGCCACGAATCCGAAGTCTTGCGCCTGTTGGGTGAAATCGAGACCTTGGTGCATGAGGTGGAAGAATGACTATTTCCGAGACAGTGTCTAGGAAATTTTCGGTCCCGTACAAACTATTGTGCCACTTCAATCTAAACCAACGATTCAAATTCAAATCAACGCTTTTTATAGCGGTTATATCTGCCGTTAGGTCTATAATGCCCTTTTAATCTTCCTATGAGGCTTACCCATGAAAACAGTGAATGTTAGTGGTTTAAAAAATAATCCTAGTGAAGCGCTCCGCATGGCGCATGAGGACATGGTACTGGTCATGAACCGAAACGAACCCGACGCCGTCATGGTTGGGCTCAAATCCGCCAAAATCATCGGCATGCCGGGAGTGCGTAAAGCACTGGCAACCGCCTTGTTCAAAGACGGCAATTTATCCCTCGCCCGCTCCGCAAAACTGGCCGACATGCCGTTAGCGAGTTTTATCGTCCATGTCTCTCGCTTGGGCATTCCCGTCATCGACCAATCCGCCGACGAGGTGCGGGAAGATTTGGACACCCTCGATCAATGGCTAAATCAAGCATGACCGCAACTGGCAATCACATTGTCATCGATTCGAGCCCGCTCATTGGCCTGGCTCTGGTTGACGGTTTAACTTGGTTGCCCAAGCTGTTTGGTCAAGTGTGCCTACCGGAATCGGTCAAACAGGAAGTCTTGCCCGGTAAGGACGCGCCGGGCGAACAAGCCATAGCACAGGCGCTTGCCGAAGGCTGGATAGCCGCATGGCCTTATCCGATTGCTCCGCAATTGGACATTGATTTGGATGCCGGCGAAACCGACTGTATTAATATTGGCCTGAGCAATCCCAATCAGGTGTTATTGATCATGGATGAACGCGCGGGGCGCGCCGTCGCTAAGGAGAAAGGGCTACGCGTGATAGGCACAGCCGCCATTATCGGTCTTGCCAAAAAGCAAGGACTGATTCCATCGGCACATGCGGTTTTTGACATACTGCATCGCTCGGACTTTCGCATTTCCGCAGCGGTTATCAACCAGGTATTGGCCAACGTCAATGAATAACCCGCCACAGGTTTGTATCCTGACGACCGAATTTAAAACTAACATGACTTTGCCATTAACAAGCAAAATTCCGCAGACAGTGTCTGGCATTTTTAGCTTCCGAAAAATGCAGACACTGTCTGCGGAATTGACCACAACGGCAATTGTCCGGACGGCGTCTGGACAACTCCATACCGTGCCGGATGAAAAACTGTTAGCCAATGAATTGGAACTGTCGCGGATCGAGTTGGAAGCGCGGCGATTGACTGGTTCAAAAAGCGAGGGCGATGTATGAAAAAATGGCCCAGAATCAAATTAGGTGAGGTTTTACAGCTTGATCTTCATAAAGAACCAATAGATATTTCAAAAGGCTATGAAATGGTTGGTGTCCTTAGTTTTGGGCGAGGTTTATTTAGACGGGAAATCATAGAAAACGGCAATACGAGCTACAAATACTTTTTACGTCTTTCATCTGAGCATGTGGTCATGAGTCAGCTATTCGGATGGGAAGGTGCATTAGCTCTAAGTTCAGATGATTTTGAAGGTTGTTATGTCTCACCACAGTTCCCAACGTTTTTATGCGATCAGACTCGCTTAAATCGTAATTTTCTTGGCTGGGTAATGCAGCAACCATCTTTTTGGGATGATCTTGGTAGCAGAGCCAAAGGGATGGGCGACAGGCGTAGAACGCTTAACCCAGATTCCCTTTTTGCTTCGCATACTCCGCTACCTCCAATCGGCGAACAAGAATCTATTGTCGCCCGGCTGAATCAATTGGCAGACAAAGTGCGGCAAGTGAATGAACATCTGAACGCGATGGAATCCGAGGCCGAAGCATTGATTCGCAGCTATATTTTTTCACCCTCCGAAAAAGGCATATCCAAACGCAAAATGTCGGAACTGGTATCGTTACGACAAACTGACGTCGTAGTCGATCAATTAGAAAATTATCAATTCGCCGGGGTATATTCGTTCGGACGCGGGGTGTTTTCTAGTGTCAATAAAGCTGGCAGCGAGTTTGCCTACTCTCGGCTCTCTACGATAAAGGTTGGTGACTTTATTTATCCAAAACTCATGGCTTGGGAGGGATCTCTTGGCGTCGTTCCCGAAGCATGTGATGGCATGGTTGTGTCTCCTGAGTTTCCGGTCTTCACTATTGATACCGATGAAGTCTTGCCGGAAATAATTGACATTTATTTTCGTACACCTTCGGTCTGGCCAGAATTAGCAGGAATAAGTGGTGGAACCAATGTACGTCGTCGTAGACTCCAGCCATCGGCATTTTTGAACTACGAAATGCCAATTCCCCCCATGTCGACACAACTAAAAATCCGCGAAATGCATCGGCGTGTTCAACAACTAAAAACATCGCACAAGGCAATCCGCGAAGCCAACCAAGCGCTGATTCCAGCAACGTTAGAGCGCATATTTTCATCCGAGGGCCACCAACATGGCTGATGACTCCTTACAAAATTCGTTATTTGAAGAGGATTATCTTCTCCGAGAACTTGGTTCAGTTGCCCATGTGCCGCAAGTCGCGCTCACTGAATTGGTTGCCAATGCCTGGGATGCCGGCGCGTCGCGGGTTGACATACAAATTCCGGAAAAAGTCGGCGACAACTTGACGGTACAGGATGATGGTCACGGCATGACTGCGGCGCAATTCAGTAAACGCTGGATGACATTGCGTTATGACCGTCTAAAACATCAAGGTGAGGATGTTGAATTTCCGGCTGGTCGTTCTGCTCGTCAGCGTAAAGCCTATGGTCGTAACGGAGTTGGGCGACATGGCTTGCTCTGTTTTGGCGATGAATACCAAGTTGAGACTTGGCGGGACGGAGCCTTAAGTACTTTTCTTGTCGGCACGGAATCCGGCCCAAGCCCCTTTGTATTACGCAACAAAGAAGTAGGAAGCCGGAACGGCAGCGGCACCCGCCTTATCGTACGAGTTGAACGGCACTTACCCGACCCTGAAGAAATCTTGACGGTGCTTGCCGCCAGATTTATTCACGATCCCGAGTTCGAAATTCGCGTTAACGGCATTGTTCGCCCCATGCAGGACCTTGAGGGTATCGTCAGCAGCACCGAGATTGATTTCGGCGGTGGCAATACGGCTACGGTGATCGTTATCGACTCTACATGTGTAAATCATTCTTCGGTTCATCAAGGAGTTGCATTTTGGGTGAAGCATCGGCTGGTAGGTACGCCATCCTGGACAGTTGGTCAAATCCATAGTTTTGATGGCCGCACCCGTTTCGCTCGCCGCTACAAGGTGATTGTCGATACTAACGGATTCGAAAGCGAAGTGGAACCGGATTGGACCAGCTTCAAGAAAAGTGAACGAGTACATGAGCTATTCAAAAAGACTACGGCTCAAATCATTGAAGTGGCGGCAAACATTGTTGAAGACATTATTGAAGAATCCTTGGAAGATGCTCTTTCTGAAAACCGACTGGAACTTGCCACTTTAGGTCGTGGTGCGCAATACGAAGTCACTGAATTTACCAAAGCGATTGCTCAGGCTCACCCAACTGTATCCCCGGACTTTCTCGCCACAGCAGTGAATGCTGTCATTAACCTGGAAAAAACCAAAAGCGGTGCTGCACTATTGCAAAAACTGTCGGCTTTGCCGGCCGATGATCTTGATAGCCTCGACCGACTGCTCGACGAGTGGTCAGTAAAAGACGCGCTAAGGGTCCTTGATGAAATCGATAGTCGTTTAAGTGTCATCGAAACAATCGAAAGACTCTCTGCCGATCCTAACACCGACGAATTACATACTTTACATCCGCTGGTGCTTCGAGCACGTTGGCTGTTTGGCCCAGAATTCGAATCAGAAGAATATTGTTCAAACGTAAGTCTGCAAAAAGTAGCAAGAGTGCTGTTTAAAAACACGAGCGCAGAGTTCGATAATCCCAGAAAACGGCCAGATATTGTCGTATTACCGGATAAAACCACTATCGAGTTAACAGGGATTGAGGCATTCGATGCCGCTGACCCAACAATTTCTCGTATTCAAAACATTTTGGTTATTGAGCTTAAAAAAGGCGGATTCTCTATAACCAGAAATGAAGTTAATCAAGCCGATGGCTATGTTCAAGACATTGCAAACTCTGGATTTATCAGTGGTTCACCGTATATTTGTGCCTGGGTGGTTGGGGAAACGATTGCCCAAGGACTAGCAACAGACAAGAAGGTTAGCGATTCAATACGGGGTGAATATGGTCGTGTAAGGGCAACCACATTCAGCAATTTAGTTGGTACAGCAAATTTGCGATTGATGAAGCTTCGAGATCGCCTGAAAATTAGATACCGTGAGATACCGACCGATAATTTGTTAGAACGTGTCCTTGGCAAACCAATTCAAAATAATATTCCGTCAGAATGACTTAACTTAACCCACGATTCTGTTCTATCAACAACCCTGAAAACCGATCCGAATTTGGCATCTCAATTCCCCAAGGATAAGGATTTTCGGTTTGTGCGCGTTGATATTGGTAAACGATCATAACTGGCATATTCCGTGGAGCGTAACAACTTCCTAATCGCATCGTTAATACGCTAGGCGCAGCCAGAGCCAGATGGATTTTTCGAATCCCCATTCCTTGCATTGCGGCAATTGCCTGCATGAATTGCTGCATGATGTTTTGAATCGAAGCTTCGCTAATAACTCGGCCTGGATAGGCACCGTCTAATTTCAATTCAAGAATCGGCAAATTAGGAAACGATACTGTCAATTCGTTCCTGTCAATTGGATATGAAATGGACATGGCGCAGACTATCTCGTCGCCGTTGACAGATGAAAAATCTACGGGCGCTAATTCACCGACATCGGTTCCATCGTTCGGTGAAATCCAGCGCAATTCTTTACGATCCCAATCCATCCAATTGATTGCGCTTTCCGAGGCAAGCAATGTGCCGGCTAGAAACAAAACAGGCACTGGCGCGAGCCCGCACGCATAAACAGCAAGGTCATTTCGATCACGCCCATCTTTTGCAAGTTTGAGTTGTTGCGGAAGAAGATTTACTAAATCAACTGCTGTTTGTCGCTGGGTTTTAGTACCGTCAATTTGATTTCGGACATCAATTAACAGTGCATGACGCGCCCCCAAAACACGACGAGGAATGGCCAATTCAAGGGGGGTATCAACTGACTGCGTCAAACCGCGTAGCTCAATAGCAATAACTCGTTTGCGTCGTTGATCCTGGAAAAGTTGCCACGAAAACCACAAACCTATACCGATCAGCACTGCACCGATGGCCAAACAACCAGCGCTGATCCACCATTCCGTATTAGCGGTAGCGAGTTGGCCTTCAACATACTCTTGTTCCGAAGCACGCGCGCCGAAGTTTAGTTTTACATCAAATGTGGAGCCTGCTGCCATTAAGAGCGCGCCGGTTCCAACCAGCTTACCGGCAGGGGATCTACGGAAATACAATTCCAATAAATCTAAAAGGCGGTGGATTATTTTATTCATGGGGTGAAATTTCCAAGCAAAACTAAAGGGGAACCAGATTTGGCAAACCAACAACCTATACTGCGCGTGCCAACAATTAAATAAAGGATTCCATCAACAGCGAATTTACCGGTCGCCAAAACATTACGACAATCTTCTAAATCCGTTTGCGAGGGCGTTGGATCAAGTTCAGGATGTGTATGCCACAATCCAAGCTGGGTGCCCCGTCCATCCGTGACGCGATTCCATTCAATCGCTTCTTGTTGATGGCGTGGTCCGCGATAAAAACTGGTGCGGCTACAGCGATCTCCTCGGCCTGGAGTCGTCGCGAATTCGCCCAATAAGCCTTCCGTTTCGTTGTCGACAAATCCTAACAATAGCCCACCGGCCTCTCTGGACCAGAATGAGCGCTGAGCCCATTCAGACAGCAGAGCGATCAGTTTAGGGGACAACGAGCCTGAACAACTTTCGTCAAGACGCCAAACAATATGCCCTGTACTCAAACGCTGCAACATGGGCACTCCGGGTGTGTGAAATCTGATGACGACAGGAATGTAGGAATACGCTGAGACCTCAGCGCCCAGTAGGTGTCTGAGGGGCTAATATTGGCATTATTGGCCTGCGTCGTATAGCCCACCCAACGGGAATAACCAAGCATTTGGTTTATGACATGTTCAGCGGCGATTAACGCTGTGCGCGTTGCATCAATGGCTGTGTATGGCGTGAAAGCCCCGCAGCCCGTCAACTGTCGGGTCACAACCTGTCCAGGCTTGATTAAAGCTGTTCGCATACTTGGTAATGATTGTTGTGTTTCTGGATCAACATAGAGGCAGTCCAAACAGCCAGCAGTACCAGGGCGCATGGCTATCACGTGTCCGCCAAGTCCTACTGCCTCAACACTGGTAGAGACAATGAGCACGCTCCACTGTTCTCGATATGCCTGGCGTACAATTGCTCGTTCGAGAGGAGCATTCCCGGTTGCCAACACGATTGTGTCGACATTGGCGGGAATACCTTTATCAATCAGACGTTGAATATCTGTGGCTTCTGGGACAATATCGATGTCTGGCATGCGTTCTGCCAAGAAACTTGCTAATGCCTCAACTTTCTTCTTTGAGATTGCGTCTTTGCCGAGAACGTGGCGGCCAAGATTATCAGCAGTAAACATGTCTTGATCTACCAACGTAAGTTTGGAAACGCCGGCCAGTACCAAATGTTCAGCGACTCGAGAACCAATAGCGCCGACTCCCGCGACCAATACATGACGATCAAGAACCGTTCCACCAGTCCGACGAATCAGATAATCGCGATCTTGTCGTTGCAAAAGATAGACAGTAGCTCCCCATGGTTTCTTGTTACCTCGGTTTCCCCAATACATTGTTAACAACGCGTGGCCATAGTTATTCGCTACGCGCAGGACAAGTCCTCGATGTTTTGGTGAGATGGCAATCACATGTTGCGATTCATCAAGACAACTCAAAAATTGCTGCCACCAATTGGCATCGAGCTCTGATTTGAGAGGTGGTAGTTGATGAATGGAAACATCGAGTAAACCAATACGAACCTGCTGGCAGTTCACCAAAGCAGTTGAACCTGTATTCACTCGACGAAGGCTAGGGACGGTCTTAAGACCCAATTTTTGATTATGGACTTCAGCGTAGACAGATTGATTTGCTGCAAGTTGCTCATCGAGCTGCGCAAATCGGGCACCAAGATTTTTTAGATAACCCTCAAGCTCATCGGCAAACAGGGATAGACGTTCACTGTTCGACATTCCATGAAATTCACGCAGCAATCTTGTGACCTCGGCTAACAGCCAGCTTAGTACCCCCGTGATGTCGTTAGGGTCATAGTCAAGTCCCTCCCGATCACTAACGCAAACATCACCACTACCACTTATATGAGGCCATCCCCAAACTGGCAAACTGGTTAACCAGTTTACTGAAGGCAGACGAAAAAAATCCCAACCGGCCGGACATAATTCTAATGGCCAAACATAATCGCCATCTGATAATTCAAACTGCCAAACCGGCTGAGAATTAGAAAGCCTGAAGTTAATTTGCGTTGCGCCAATTTCAGCCAAAGCGCACGCAACACTGTCAGCAAATTGATTCTGCTCCGATGTCAAGCCGATCTGCCCGAAACGCTCACACCCGATGAAGTCTTTTTAGTAGTACTCGATTTTTCAGGTACTGGAAAATCATCCCCAAATTGCTTTTGCAAAATCTTGCATGCTTCATGAGTATCAGGCTGACTTTCAGCTTCGTTCAAAGCATTTCGCAAAGTTTCCAATCGTTCTTTGAAATCCTTCATTTGCGTATCGGTCATCCGCTCGAAAAGGTCGCAATCAGGCGCTACCGGCAAATTAACGACTAAACGGGAAAATCCCCAGTTGGAAAGCATCTGGTTAATCAGATCCCGCATTGCAATTAGATCACGGGGTTTACCATCAACACTGTCGTATTTGGGCGTGAACCAGTTATAAGCAGCTACGGTTAAACCAATGCTTGGAACATTTTTGTGACCAATTTTATTGTCGCGCCAACGTTTTAAAGCACGAACTACGCGGCGAAATTGTTGACGATCGTTATCTTTAAATTGATCAATAATTTTACTTGTAAGCTCGCGAGCTTCAGATGACTCCCATACCCGATTTTCCTTGGCATCAGTTTCTCTACAGCGAGCAAGCTGAGTTTGGTCATTACGATTTACGCTATACACAGCCAAGTCAATATGATGCGTAGCTTTCCCATCTTTGAAATACGTAACGGTAACGCAAGGGCGACGAATTTTGACAGTACGATTTTGACGAGTTAGAGCGTCTCTGACGTATTTTTTTAAGGTCAACGGATCGGGGTAATCTTCAGGGGAGCATTCGAAAATCACCCCAATATCCATATCAGGATCCCCATCAATGGGAGTGATACCCGTATATAAAGCATAACTACCCTGATTAAAAGTCTCGTATTTAGGAGCATCTTTGCTGATATTGTTTTTTAAATCATTCAGCAAAGTTTCGCGTCTATCACGTAAAACAGAACTTTCGTCATAACCGAGCAGGATCTCGTTATGAAAATTTTCAAACTGGGTTTGTGCGTGAGCCATAGGTATCCTCCATAAAAAAACATATCATGGGGGCTAGGGTCAGCAATTCAAGTCTTCCGTTTATTGTGATCCGATAGTTTGCATTACAAGTTTCAATCTAGCTAAATTTCAACGAGGATTGTAGCCAATCTTATTTAAAGCACACCTCACTTTCTCGGCAGCCTGTAACATCCGATGCGCTTCCACATCATCTGCAGCATTGGATCCGTAATCCGAAAAACTCGCCCGCTTTAAAAACTGTGCCAAATCCCAAGCTTCCTGATCTGTAAATTGGATGGTGACGCTAACAGATATGCTTACCTTCGACATATCGATTGCACCAAGGAGTCAGTTTTCAACGACAGTTTCATCGGAGTCTCTCCCATGGTCATTTTCCGACATTGTCTCCGGCTCACCCATTAACCCCGACTCTTCTCTGGCTACGCGTACTTCTTCACCCCGTCCCTGCGCATAAGCCGCCTGATGCGCTCGCTGTTCTATCGACACAATCCGCCGTGCCAGTCGATGCAATCGTTGTTGCCATTGATACCTGGCAACCGAGCACTGCTTGCTGGTTAAAATCTGGCATAGCCATAAGGTATCCATAGCGATCATCAATTGATCCAGCAAGCGGATCAACTCCACAAACTGCGCAATCTGCGGTGATGTAATACGCGCTTTGAAATCTGTCGGGTGGGTATATCTCGGGGTTTCAGCGATGCCATTATCGGCGTTGAGTTTGTCTAGCCGGGCTTTTTCCTGCTGTAGCTGCTGCGCGCAATCGGCGATCATTTTGCTGACCAGCTCTTCAATATCGTCAATGGCTTGCTCTTGCCCAACGATTCGCAAGGTGACATCGATTGCATACAACGAACGAATTAAGCGGCCATAACTTTTGCGGATTACCCGAATGGCTTGCTCGCTGTTGATCTGGATGCTGCGCTCAAATACCGGACGGCTGATTACTGGTCGAACCAGCTTTTCGGGTGGCGTAGGTTCTGCCATATCTGCTCCTTAAATATTTCGTGGAATCATCCTGAATAATAAGGGCCTACATCGACAAAATGGGTACGGCAGATAGCCGTTCTGCCCATCTGCTGCACCCAAAGTACAAACAATTTGCTTTTAACTATCCCAACATTTCACTGCGTCTTTTTTGATGCGATGAACCGGCTTCATGTCGGCGTTCCGCTATTAGGCGGCGTGGATGGTTTCCATCAACGTGTCGGATGCGTTAAGCCCGATGTGATTTGAATGCGTTATGCATTTTGTTTTTCAATCCTGTCCTGGGAAAGTCACTTCCCCGGTCGGGGGGTTTGTGCCTCCAGGACTTTGCCCACTGCCGCGCAGGTGGGTTTGTTAAGTCATTGTTCGGGCGCGGCCGATTGGAGGTTAATGTTATGGCAAGTCGTGGCGTCAACAAGGTCATTCTGTTGGGCAACTTAGGTGCCGATCCAGATGTTCGGTATCTACCCACCGGAGGCATGGTCACTCTCATCCGTCTGGCAACCAGCGAATCATGGAAAGACCAGGACAACAAGCTACAGGAGCGCACTGAATGGCACCGGGTCGTGTGTTATCGCCGTCTGGCGGAAGTTGCCGGTGAGTTTTTAAAGAAAGGCAGCAAGGTCTACATCGAAGGCAGTTTACGCACCCAGCAATGGGATAAAGACGGCGAGAAACGCTATACCACCGAAGTGATCGCCAAAGAGCTGCAAATGCTTGACCGAGCCGCTGATAACGAGAATGTTCAAGGTGGCAATGGCAAACCAAATTCCGCCAAGCCTACGCAAAATCGTTCTCCCGCAACAAAGTCTTCGTCAGCTCATCGCAATCAGTCCAAGTAAAAACCGGTCTCTGTGACTGCAGCAGGTCAGCTCGACAATTTCGACGACGACATACCGTTTTAGGAGTCACCTTGTATTACTTATACAAAGGTCTTCAACTTAGCTAGCGACCGCTAGACGATTGGTATGTTGAATATTCACTAACTCGCCGCACCGCTTTCATTGTGCCGGTGTTTTACCCCATGGGGACGTCATTCCCCAACCGGGGCATTGCGTCCTCTTTTTTATAAGGAGACACGCAATGAGTAATCAATCCCGAAATTACCCAGCCAAAACCCGCAACTTGCCGATGCCAATAGACGCCAACCAAGTTTATGGACTATCGGAGCAGTCCTGGAAAGTGCTGACTGAAGTGACGTTCCCCACGGCTAAAACCCCGGAAGCCATCATGATGGCCCTGGATTACTGCAAGGCCCGCAAGCTGGATATATTCAAAAAACCGGTGCATGTGGTGTCGATGTGGAGTGCCGCGTTGGGACGAAATGTTGAAACAGTCTGGCCGTCCATTATGGAAATTCAAACCACCGCATCCAGAACCGGTCTGTGGGCAGGTATGGATAGACCGGTGTGGGGACCTGATGTGACGCAGACGTTCACGGGTCGTTTTAAAGACGATAACGATCAATGGCAGGAAAACAGCGTGACGGTGACTTTTCCGGAATGGGTGGCAGTTACGGTGTACCGCATAGTCGGAGGCAAACGCTGCGCTTTCACCGAAGAAGTGTATTGGCTGGAAGCCTACAGCACTGCTGGCGGTAAAAACTCCCAACTGCCTACTGCCATGTGGATTAAGCGACCCAAAGGCCAGTTAGGTAAATGCGGTAAGGCAGCCTCGTTGCGTTCCGCGTTTCCTGAGGAATGTGGGTATGCCGCTGAAGAGATGGATGGCAAAAACCTTGACGATCTCAATGATGGCAGCGTCATCAATGGCACTGCCAACCGATTGGAGGATGGCAACGGCCCTGTCGAGACCACGAGCGGTTTCACAGAATCTACTCGCGTAATTGATCTGTCGATGATTAGCCCGAAAGTACAAAAAGCGGTCATGGAACTGGTCAGGCGCACAGCGATTGCCGGTGCCTGGAAAGCGGCTTACGACTATGCCAATAACAAGTTTTCCGGACTGGAGTTGACCTATGCCATTACCGAGTTGGACAAAGCCTCGGCGGCTGCTAAAGCAATGTCAAGCACTGGCGAAGTTGGCAGTCAGTCAATTGACGAGGCTTCCATGCCACCGGTATCCACGCCTGCTTCAGAAGCCTTGAACAAGGCCCGCGAAACCTTAGGCGTGCCACGCTAACTGAAGAGCTTACCCCGCAGTTCATTCACATCTGCTTGCCAGGCAGGTGTTTTAACCCTTCCAGGGCGTCATATCTCGCCCCTGGGGTGATGGTCATGACGCCCTTTTACTAAAGGAGACGTTATGAATGCCATTGATCAATCACTTAACCGGCTACCTTGCCACATTGATTGGTACCGCTACGATTCACCCACCGTCATTCGTCGTCATGGACGCAGTTTTTTAGAGCGGGCATGGAAACGAGGCCGGACATCAAACGCTACATCTGAATTATCCAGAACCGAGCTGAACGACCTGGTTGAAAGCTATGGCGGTCAATGCGTCAAGACCGATGACCACCTGCTGCTGATTTTTGATGACTATCACTGGGCCAGACGTTGCGATAGGCAACTGACCAAGCTTGGATTGCCATCACAACGTTGGGGCTGCCACATTCAATTGCTTGGGGTCTGGTGATGAAGATCATCAATGTCTCGCAGCGATCAGACGAATGGCGTGCTTGGCGTGCCCAAGGGCTTAGTGCCAGTGAGGCGGCGATTATTATAAATCGTTCGCCACACAAAACACCGTGGCGTTTGTGGGCCGAAAAAGTCGGTCTCGTGTTGGAAGCAAACCTGGATAACAATCCGTTGATTCGCATTGGTATCTCGCAAGAACCTGAAGCCTTACAACGCTTCGAGGAACAGCACGAAGTCATGCTGTTACCGCTGTGCGGTGAGTCTGAGCGTTACCCGTTAATGCGGGCGTCCTTTGATGGCTTATCAGAAAACAACGAACCCGTTGAATTGAAATGTCCGCATGAAACCACGTTTCTGGATGTGCTGTTAAACCGAAAGCAGTCTCAGGCCTATCAGCTTTACTGGTGCCAAGTGCAACAGCAATTGTTAGTGGCGGAGGCTGAGCGGGGATTTTTGTTCTTTTACCACCAGGGTCAGGATGTAGAGTTTGAGATTGTGCGGGATGAGGCTTTTCTAACGCAACTCATCGACACTGCAATGGAGTTCTGGTCTGCGGTCAAATCCGGACGTGAGCCGCCAAAAGATCCTGAACGCGATCTGTATTTGCCTCAAGGCATTGAAATACAAGAATGGCAGGGACTGGCGGCAAGCTATCGGCAAAACGTGGTGAAGATTGACGACATCAAAGCCCAGCTTAAAGCCATTGAAGCCCAGCAAGCCAATCTTGAACAACATTTGGTAAGCATGATGGGCGAGTACATGGCCGCCGAGCATTCAGGCCTGCGTGTCAGTCGCTTTCAAATCCAAGGCAGCATTGATTATAAAGCCGCGCTCACCGCGCTTGTGCCGGAAGTTCAAGAGTCGGCATTAGAAATTTACCGAAAAAACACTTCCAGTCGTGTGCGTGTCACTTGTCGAGATGACGATGGTAAACGCGCAGAGGTGCCTTTTGACGCCGAAACGTTGAAAGACCTGGTCGGTGTGGATTATTGGTTTTGATGGGATTCCCGTTTATTTCTCTCAGACACCCGGCAGCGTCATAAGGCCTGCCAGGTGTCCGGGTTTTTCCTTTGTCCGTAAAGATTGCCAAACGAAAACCCCGCATCGTTCAGGTATTCCCTAGTGGAATCCAGAATCCGGTTTTACCGGCGTTCCGCTGTTGAGCGGCATGAAATCATCATTCATGTACCAGGTGCGTCAAGCCTGGTTTTTGTTAGTCCCATCGGGGTTCATCACCCTGTTTGGGACGTGATGGCCCCTCAATTTATTGTTAAGGAGGTCATCATGAATAAAGATTTTTGGAAAATCCTGTTTTGCTGGCTGGAAAACGCCAGTCTTGAAGACATTGACTGCAAACGGCAGTTGGTTCAGAAAATGTTAGATCAAATCACTGATCGAGACTTGAAGGCCGACATCCGCCGCATTTTGCGCTTGTTGGATGAGGAAATCCTCGCACGTGCGGAATTGGCTAGTCCTATGTCAATCTCTGCTGCTTGATGTCGAAACTTAAACCTAATTTCTAAAGCAATATTCATCCCCTGGTTTACCAGGGATTCAATCTACCCGACGGGGACACTGTGCCCGTCCGGGCTTTGGTGCGCCTCGTGTTACGGGTTTAACCCAAGCATAAGGAGTTCACCATGGTTCAATCCTATTCAATTGCCGACACCTTCGGTATTACAGCCCCTGCCTCCATGAAAGTGGAAGGCTTTATCCCTGGACAAAACGCCTATGTACCGGCGCAAAAACCCTATGTGTTTCGCAAGGATCACTTGCGCGATGTGCTGGCGTTTTTAGGCGCACACAATGGCGACGGCTTATATCTGACCGGTCCTACCGGTTCCGGTAAAACCTCGTTATTGGAGCAAGTCGCGGCGCGTCTTAATTGGGGCGTGCATTCGGTCACCGGTCACGGTCGACTGGAACTGAACGATCTGCTCGGTCAGTACATGCTGGTCGACGGCGGTGCGATGAAGTGGATCGATGGTCCATTGACCCTGGCGGTTCGCTTAGGCCATGTGCTGTTGATTAACGAAATCGACGCGATCGATCCGGCCGAGTTGATTGGCTTGAATGAAATTGTTGAAGGGAAACCTCTAACAATTCCGCAAACCGGCGATGTGATTGCTCCGCATTCCAAGTTTCGTTTGGTAGCCACCGGCAATAGTGCTGGGGCTGGCGATCAGTCGGGCTTATACCAAGGCGTGTTACGGCAGAACCTGGCCTTCTTAGACAGATTTCGTCTGATGGAAGTCGGTTACCCCGAGCCTGAAGACGAAATGAAGCTGTTGGCCGATGTGGTGCCGAGCATGCCGGAAACGGTGCGCGAAAGCATGATCAAAGTCGCCAATCAGATTCGTAAAGTCTTTCTCGGCGGTGCAGATGGCGGCGGCATGTTATCGGTGACCTTATCTACACGCGGTTTAGTGCGCTGGGCATCGTTGGTCGCCACCTTCAAAAGTGCGCCCAATGCCTTGGCGTATTCCTTGGATCGGGCTTTGACCTTTCGAGCTGAACCCGCCGAACGCGAAGCGATTCATCGCATCGCCAAGGATGTGTTTGGCGATGACTGGCAGGTGTAATCATGACAGCCTGGAATCTCTATCGTCATCGTAACAGTGACGGCAGTTCCAAAGACTGGGCGATCAGGAGCAATCCGGATGGTTCAATAACTACCCGCTGGGGCAAAACGGCATCCTGTTTACCGGGTGTTAGTAACCGCAGCGGTGTTCGCCAATTCGACATCGAAAAGCAAAAACAGGCCAAAGGCTATGTGTTTGTCGCTGAAGTTGATATTGATGGTGATGGTAATGTGCTGTTTCCGGGTAAGAATTTGCCGGCAACTCAACCACAAAGCCCTGATCCCGCATCCGAGCCAACACCCCCTGTCGATGCGCTGTATTGGACCATTGATTGTCGAGCAAAGCGAACTGTCCGAGTGGAATTGGGTATCGAGGTCAGGCGACTGATCGGCGTTATTCAATCCCTATCGGATCAGCAATCTAAGCCTGAACAGGACTGGGATGGCTGGCAACAGTGGATTGATGTCACCTTAATTGCTGAAGTCTTTGAACTCAGTGGGCAGATCAAATCAGTGCATGGTGTGTTGCCCTGGCTGTTTTTACTGGCGTTGAAAGCAAATGGCTTTAAAGGCGTGGACATTGATATTGCCACCGAATCCGCCCGAGATCTCTCGGTCGATCTGAAAGTTGAACAGGACGTGCTAGTGTTTTTTGGCACCGATCTGGACAGCATTCGTGACACCGCTGAAGTCTTAGGACTGCTCAAACCCCGCTTAAATCTGGCAGCGGCTATGTCCGACACGGACGACTGCTGGTTTTAACCGCATTGATATTTTTATTTAACCCGACAGGGGCACATCGTCCCCAGCGGGATGGGTGTGCCTCTCATTTTAGGAGGTTCCCATGTCTCATGAAACGCAAATGATATTAGATCGCGTAGTGTTGGTGAAAGTCGATGCCAATATTTACGGCGCCCGCAAGAAGCTGAAAAAAGAAGATCTGGTATTGGCCGATGGTAGCAAATTGCCGCCGGAGGATTTAGCCAGCTTGGGATCCAAGCGTTTGCTCGATCCCGATAAGCTGACGGTGTTTAACCGCCTGAAGAAGGAAGCCGAACGCATTTGTTTGCGCGTCGGCACCCGCTTTCTGGGTGGCTTTGCCGTACCGGTTGAGTCAGCTGCCAGTATTACTGCTGAACTCGAACGTATCGCGTTGGATTTTGCAGCGGCTAAAACCAAGTTTATTGCCGGTTACGATGCGGCGGTGACCGACTGGGTGGTTCGCCATCCGGAGTTCGCCGGCATTATCGAGCAAGCAGTGGATTCGGTGGAGTTTGTCTCGACGCGCTTGTCATTTGATTTTCTGGTGGTCAGTGTCGGTTTACCCGATAGCTTGCCACCGGCGGATATCGCGCGCCTGGACAGCAAAATCGGCTCGCTCAGTGGGCAGATGTTCTATGAAATCTCCGTGGAAGCCAATCAACTCATTGAGCAATCGTTGCTGGGCAAGGAGCAAGTGACGCGCAATGCGTTACGGCCGATTCGCCGCATGCGCGACAAACTTGATGGGCTGGGTTTTCTGGATCATCGGGTGGCACCGGTGGTCAGCACCATTGACGATCTACTGGCGAGAATTCCCAACAAAGGCGCCATTGAAGGCAGCATTTTGCAGGAGATTCTGGCCACGGCGATCAAGCGAGTCGCTAAGTTTTGAAGGGTAATTTCCTTGCTCCTGCGTGAAATCATCAAAACTTAGCGACGGTTAGATTGCTACGCAAGCCCCGGCTGTCCTGCTCCAATATCGTTTAGCCACGACAAGGTGGCTAAACATCGCAGCAATGACGTTACGCTATCGGCATCGACCGATTGCATTTTTCCATCGCAAACAGCGTGCTCGAAAAAACGCCGGAACGATATAGCTACCGGGGACTAAGATTCACGCACCTTCCGACTCCGGTTCGGTGCATTCCATGAATCTCAGCGGTTGTTGTCCGATCCGGATAAAACCCGCCGGCACGGCGAAGGACTGTTAGCGACTCAAACACCAGTTGTTGAAGAGGGTGAAGTTGATGAAACCATCGATCACGTGGAGTCTGAGCCACCAACGGTACCAACATCACCAACATCACCAACACCTGTCATCGCTGAAACCGCTTCAGGCGGCCCCGATTTTACCGATCTGTTTGACGGCATCTTCGACGATGAACTCGAAACAGAATCTGCATCGGATGACTGGGCGCTTGAGGTCTTACGGGAAAAAAGCCAGGCCGACGCTGCTACAGATGCTGATGAGGATGATCAATCCGAGCGGGAAACGGTCACTGCTGAAGGCGATGACGAGGAGCAAGCTGACCAAGACTACTGGTTCTGAATGCTCTGACGTAGTTTAACTATTCACCCACTGGGGCAAATTCATGTCCCGCTGGGGTCATGGTTTGCCCTGACTTTTGGAGCACATCATGAAAAATAGAACCTTACACAACGCGTTCCCTATCGTTGCGGCGGCCATAGGCAATCGCTTTGGCATTAAAGTCAGCGTCGGTGGCGATCAGGCCTATACCGATGGTAAGTCGATTCAGCTACCTGCCTATGAGGGTGATGATCCGGATTACCAGGACTACGCCTGGGGGCTATTGGCTCACGAAGCCGCGCATATCCGCTATTCGGATTTTAGTTTGGGTTATGGCAACTCAGTTCTACGCAGACGACTATGCGGCGCGATTGAAGATGTTCGGATTGAACATGAATTGGCGAAAGATTTTCCGGGTACTAGGCTGACGCTACGAACGGTCATTGACAAAATGATTGCAAGAGGCGGCTTTGTGTCGGCTAGTGAAAGCGATCATCCGGCCAACGTACTCTACGGCTATGTATTGAAAAGCCTGCGGGCTCGTGTACTTGGACAATCGGCCTTACATCTCTTGGTCGAGCAAACCGAAACGGCACTGAAGGCAAAATTTCCAAAAGGTGCGGTGACCCGGCTGAAAGGCTTGTTATCCGAAGTACCGGAGGGTTTGCAATCCGAGCCCGATTGTCTGCACTTGACCGACCGTATCCTGACCATGATTGAACAAGAGTTCGAGCAACAACGGCAGCGCAATCAAGCACCGCAATCGGCAGATGAGGAAAGTTCGCCTGAACCGGATGATACGGATCGAGACACTGACTCAGCCAATTCGGACTGTTCGTATGCCACTGAACAAACGGAACCAGATGAACGTTTACCAAACGACACTGGCGACGATCCGTCTTCAGCATCAGATGGTCACGATGCATCGAATCCAGGAAATCCTGACGATGAACCGACAACGCTATCAGGTAGTTCTTCAGCCAATCCGCAAGGTGATGACGAAGATAACACGGAGATGACCGACCCAATGGGGGTTTTGCAAACCTTGTTGTCCGCTGGTGACAGTGACATCGACCAAGACCTGTTTGAATCCCTTAAATCGGCATTATCGTTAGCCGCTGAAAACGTGTCGGAACTGCTGATGCCTAGTGGAAACGAACCGCCCATCGATGACCGGTCCGGTGCGTTTTTGCTGCGAAAAGTACAAAGCGAATCGGGAAAAATCCGCGCCGCTTTGCAAGGCTTGGTGCAATCGCAAACTCTCAACCGCTCGCAACACGCTTGTCGTGGACGGCGGATGGATGGCAAGCGCTTACACCGCTTGCCGCTTGGCGAAACCAAGGTGTTTCAGCGTAAGCAGGTCAAAGCAGCACCCAATACGGCCATTCATCTGTTACTGGATAAATCCGAAAGCATGGGGTATCAGGTCACCGATGACCAAGGGCAACCGATGGGATCGCGAATGCCGATTGCATTGGAAGCGACTTTGGCGCTGGCCTTGGCCTTTGAAGGCATTCCGGGGGTTAATCCTGGCGTGACTGCGTTTCCCGGCCATCAAGATGACTCGGTTTTTCGTCTGCTTGAGCATGGCCAACGCGTGAATGCCAGAACCGGCGCTTTCTCGCTGGCGGCTACCGGCAGTACGCCGATGACCGAAGCCATTTGGTTTGGTGCGGCGTCGCTATTGCGTTGCCGGGAGCCGCGCAAAGTGCTGATGGTGATGACCGATGGTCAACCCAACGATACATTGAGCACGCTGGATATTTTGCAGCGCTGCCGCGATAGCGGGATTGAAACGGTCGGCATTGGTTTGGGACTGGATGTCAGCCATCTATTCCCGATTGCCATCACCATTAACGACCTTTCAGAGCTGAGAGCACAATTGTTCGAACTCTCGAAATCGGTGTTGTTGGCGGCCTAAGTCTCGGCCAGTTAATTATCCGTAGCCCTATCTTTGGCTTAATGCCTTGGATTGTGGCTACGGGTAGCTGATTGCACTTTCGGTTTGTCGAATGTACTCCACACAACGAGCCCATTCGACAAACAGACATTTCATGCGTTCTTTTTAAGAATGCTGAATCCGACTTTGGTCGGCGTACCGTCATTAGGCGGCGAGCACATTAATCCGTGATCGTGTCGGGTGCGTTAAGCCCGATGTAAAGTGCAGTGGTATTACTCCTCTGCCAATTCTAAACCCGCTTCGGGCGACCATCGCCCGGCCGGGTGTTGTTTATTCGAAGTGTTTTCTTACTGGTTACAAAGGAGAACTTCAATGAACTTTATTTTCGGCATCATCTTATTGGCGATGTTCATCCTCGCATTGCGGGTAATTTGGGCAACGTGTTTGCAGTTGCTCGCCATGCTCAAAATCAGCATTGTTGCCATAAGCCGCTATCGGGCGCAACGATCCTCCAAACGTTCGTTGCCGGTAATCATGCCGCGCATAAGCCATGACGTGGATTGGCTGGCAATGTCGGAGTCGGTGCGTCAAGAAATTCATAGTCGCAACGCACTTCCCAATCGGCAAGTTGATCGATTGGACGTGGAGTTGCAGGTGAAAACCAAAACCATGGAACTGATCAAGGCCGATATTCAAATCGCCAAACTACAGCAGGAATTGGAGAAAGTCAGGCCGACGGTGGTGTTTCAGGACGTTGATTCCGGCAAACGGACTAAACGTTCGAAAAAAACGACCGCGGTGATGGATGGAGATTTAAACAAATCCCCCCATCCGGTGCATCAATTACGGACCGCTCTAAAGCCTGGCAATGTGCAAGTGATTCCGGCTAATGAGCTAGCCCGCCATTGAAAACCGACCACTTAGCCCCCGTTTGTGTCTTGACGATACGAACGGGGCTTCTGTCGATTGGAGCGTCAAATTGAGTCTTCACCAAATCTGACGGTATCAAGGCCGAAAGGTCTTGTTGGCTGTCACGTCTGAGCTGGCGAATCTGACTCAAAAGCGTCCAGGCACGTTCAGGATCATCAATTTCGCTCAACACCTCCGCTTCGGCGGCATCCAAATCGGCAAATAATTTTTTGCAAATCTGGACAGATTGAGCCTGTGAATCCACCGGAATCGCCATCGGTTTTCGAGTTGGATACGTCTCCTCGGTCTGATTTGGACTAAGGAAATAGAAAATGCGCAAAATATCGTCAAACATGGCTTTTTTCTCTGCTTTTTGGTGATTTTTAGCCACCATATACCGATTTTTACGCGAATTCAACCCCGCTGTATGAGCCGATTTTCAGCTTTGATCAGCGTTTTTAACCCTGCGGGAACCTCATCCTGCCGGGTGGTCGTTCCTGCAATTTTTTGGAGGAAATGACCATGTCATCAACATTAGAAAATGGCGTTAGCCATTCGCATTCAGAAATTGAAGGTGTTCGGTATTTGAATCATTACCGTTGTCCCTACTGCCAAACCGAATGGGAGGATGAATGGGATTGTGCCTGTAACGATAGCTGCCCGCACTGCAACAAGGAGATCGAGCCTTATGAAAGCTCATTGATCGATTGTGAACCGGCGGAAACCGGCTCGCCGGTCGAAGCCCCCTCCTTAGCCAATGTACCGGCGGAAGGCATGAATCGACTCTTTGTTGTTTCGTATGAAATTGATTATGTCCATCGCGTTTCGGTAGGCATAGCAGCGGATAGTCCCGAAGTGGCGCAACAGATAGCCGAACAGGCATTCAATGACGCCACTATTTGGGATGACAAAGTCGCCATGCCGTTATTGTCCGATGAATACCATGAATCAGGCGACGAAAGCCTGCTCTGGGAATGCGTTGCAGTCGAACAATGGCCGGAACCTGATCATTCGGTGCGGCAATTGAAAAAGGAGCAAGCAGCAATGCGTGTTTGTCGGGGATTGGTCGAAGCCTATCAACAAACTGAAGCCAACGGCGGTAGCATTGACTGGGAAAATCTGGATCAGCTGATTCCCGTGGCGCTGCAAGTCTTAGGGAAAACTGGGCTGGAAACCTGAGTCACTGCAAGCAAATTGCAGCTTACAGTAACACAAATCGCAACAACCCAATTTATCCAAGTCGATTGATTTAGCACTCAAATTTATTTACCAAAACGGGAATGTCATATTCCCACAGGGGATTCATGACGTTTCCGATTTCCATTGAGGAATTCATCATGAATCAACAAATTTTTGAATATAACGTTGGCAATTGCAATTGTATCCACTATCGCCGCTTGGCATCGGGTACGTGTTACCACGCCGATACGCCGGAACCGGTCGTTGAGCACCTGGAATCGATTCGGCAAAACCAACGCAAAGTCCGACTGTTTTACGGCAATCCTCAGACTGGCCAGTCCTGGCTGGATGAGCATGACGTCATCGGTCGTATAGGTCGTTCCACCGGTTCAATCAAGGTGCCATTACTGATTGAGTCTGGTGAAATCGGTGGTTCGGCATTACTTGATCATTGCATCATACGGATCGATACGCCGCGCAAGGTGTTGTACCAACATGAGCAGTTTCGGGTTGGTGATGTGGTCTTGGTTCAGGGCAAACTTAAACGATTACCGTGGGAAGTGATGATTGATCAAGTTGTGCATGCTCGCTTTCAAATCAAACGGCAAGCCCAGCAATATAGTGATTTTTTGCAAGGTAAACGGTTTGCGCTGGAATTAACGTAACCAACTGTTTGTTGTCGTACTTGCAATTTTCATTGTTTATAAATAACTGGCAAAGCCAGCCAAAACCCTTCAGGAGATGAAGTGGCTCTCCTGAAGGGGGATTTGTATTGTTAAATATGTATGCATTAAATCAATGCAGTGATCATGAAAGTGACATAGGCTAATGTGGCTAAGAAATTAATTTCCTAAGCTTCACACCAAAGAGCGCCTTATCCTTGGATATGAGCGCTCCTTTTTGTACAACGTCTGAGTTTTGGAAAATGAGTTCAGCATATAGCAACTCTGTGACGATGAAATTATTGTTGCCAATGTTTAGACATACGTCGTTTCTTGCATTTACAATGACTTAGGAATTTTTTCCGCCATAATCATCCGTTTCTGGTTGGATGTAACTGAGGTCAATATCCGGCGGAAAACTTATAAACGGATCATTTAAGACGGTCTCGTCTGATATGACCTCGCCGACATGTGATTCTTTCATGCTTAACGACCTGGATCGCAGAACCCAACAAGATCTTGCTCTTTCAAAAAATAGACATCAAGTCTGTCGGGACAGCCCGGTTCGGGAGTACGAAAATCTAATTGTTTTTGCACACATCGAATTGACTGGGCTGGTGTTTGAATAGAATAGGTCCAGATTGGAGAATTTTAACTAAAAGAAAACTTACTCTCAGTAAGACTTCCAGATGTTTGTGACTCAAAACAGCCGCCTTTCGACCGGGACTTTTCCAAAACATCTGTCTAGCATAGTGCCACCTATCGTTTTTCAGCGAAGCGAAAACTATGTCAACACTCGAACAAGATCTTGCTCATCTGAACTTTGAATACCTAATGCTGGCTCGTGAATGTGCCAGAAGCAACTCATTGGAAGCAGCTTGGCGGTTCGGCGTTGATCTCAACCAGATTGAGGTGATTGCCACGTTGTCCGTTGAAAAAATCAAAGACTTATCCGGTAACAGTCGAGCGGTAGTCACGTTGCTGCCGCTGCATACCCCGGACAAAATTTCGCTGGCAATCCATTCATCGCTGCTGACTCCTGCCATCACCAATGCGGAGGATTCTTAAATGATTCGGTTACCTGTGAATAGCAGAGCGACGGACGTCTGCCAAGGCTTAATCGCTGCTGAAAAACTGTTTAAGTTAGGCGCGCGACCACCCATTGTGAGTCACTTGTGCAATCTAGGCAGAAAGTTGACGATACGCCTTTATAAGGATATTCATCATCGTGCGCCCAAACAAGGCATGCTGCCTTACGATGCCTTCTGGATTGTTAGATCGTCGGTAAACGGCATTCACGCTTCAATCTTCATGGGGCTGATAGATGATTTATCTCTCCTGCAAAAGCAGCCTGGTTTAAATGCACAGACGTTTATAACCGCCTATGAATTGTATCAGCAGATAGTGGCAAAAAACGTTCATCCCAGTAAGCGTGAAGCTGGAAACAACCAATTTACACTGTTAGATATTAATCGCGCTTGGCAACTGATTCAGCAATTCAATACCGGCAACATCTGCTTCGAGAGTTGCAAGCAATGCTGTGCTCGCTATTTGGCGGTCAATAATCTGCCCAAGGCTTTTCACCAATGCCCACTATGCGATGTCTGGGCGGATCAAATCGGTCGTCGCCGGTGGAAAACTGTCAGGCCTAGGCAATGATGTCTTAATCACCGGAAGCCATGAACTTCCGGCATATGACGATTCAATGGCCGCCTAGGAGAAAGCGCGTGTATATCGTTGTCACCACCATCACTAAACTGAAAACGCCCCAATCCTGTCATGGCAAAAATTTGACGAGGTTAGCCCGAGAATGTTTTGCCAATCATCAATCGTTGACGATTGACTTTGAGGGAATAAGCACGATTAGCACAGACTTTTTTCATGAACTATTCCTGCCGCTTATCGCGGAATTTGGCGCTGATTATTTGAAAACCAGGCTAGTCGTTGCCAATATGGCGCCTCATATCGATGACCTGATGAAGCAGGCTTTCAGTAACCTGGATGCGTATTTTGAAAATCGCTCCGCAATTCAAGATCAAGAGTGCGATGAAGAGATTATTGCCATGAATCTAGCCTGGTTGATCAAAGCACGGGAATTAACCAGAGAAAACCCTGTGCTGGCGGAATTAATGATGGGCATTAACGATGAGGAGCAGCAGTTGGCGTTGAGCCGGATGTCGTTGGATGATATTCAACACATTGCTCAGTCAGGCTGGCTATGTTTTTCACCGCGATTTTCCACCCATTTTGTGCAGAGCATGACCCGTCGGCAGCCCGGAGTGATTGACGTACTGTTGGGCTTGAGTGGCTCTGTGTAATGAGGAGGAGACGATGCTCGATACATTTACACAGCAATCACTGGCACTGGAACTGCTCCACCGTAAGGCAAAAATTAAAATTATTCATCAGGTAACTGGGCTGCCGATCAAGTTACTTCGCAAAGCTTATCGGCAGTTGCATGGACGATCGCCTAGTCCTGGATCTATGAAATTTTCAACCCGCGGATTGACTGGAAGCAATAGTAAGTACAAGGATGTCACTTTTTTTGCGGTGTGTTTCCGGACAGTCGAGACAAAAACTCTGGAAAGCCAAGTTCGAAAAGTCATCATCGCATTTGATACCTATAAAAAATTGTATCCTTCCGGACAGTTGGATTTCTCGGCAGCCTGGGTGATCGCCCAAGATTTTAGGGCTCACACTATCGAGCTAGCTAAATGCCCACATTGTAGGGCTTGGGTCTTGTTAAATGCTCGTGAAGATCTTTCCGAGCGCTGTGGTGTGTGTAAATCCAGTTTGGAAATTCGATGATTCGTGAAGTTACTATCATGGTAATTCCGATTCCTATTTATTAATCGAAGACCATGTCAAAAGAAAAATTGCCAGCATTTCTACCGCGACTTATTAGGCTCAGAGATGCGCCATATTACTTAGGTATGGATCGAAACCGATTTAATAGTCTTGTTCGCCCGAAAATAAACGAAGTGCCCATAGGTAAGCAAGGAGTTGCATTTGACAGGCTTGACTTAGATGCTTGGGCGGATGACTATATCACTCGCAACGGGCGTCTTGATCAACCGAACGGAGGTTCATCATGGGACGCAAAAAAACACCAGGGCTCGTCAAACGCGGCGAGTGCTGGCATATCGACAAGAAAGTGCGAGGAAGACGCCTTTGCGAAAGCACTGGCGAAAGCGACCTCGGCAAAGCGGAAGAGTATCTCGCCCGTAAAATCGAAGAAATTCGGCAAGCTTCAGTCTACGGAGTAAGGCCAATTCGGACGTTTCGGATGGCGGCGACGAAATTCTTGAATGAGTCTACCAAGCGCAGTTTAGCTAGAGATGCTGATTGCCTAAAACAATTGGACTCATTTATTGGAGATATGGAAATCAGAAAAGTACATATGGGTACGCTTCAACCCTACATTGACGCGAGAAAAAAACAGGGTATTAAAAGCGGCACTGTTGCACGAGATTTGGCGGTTGTACGCAGAATACTTACGCTCTCGGCGCGGGTTTGGCGTGATGAAAATAATCAACCATGGATAGATACGGCACCATTACTGCAATTACCCAATTGGGAAGATGGGGCTGAGCCGTATCCGTTGACATGGGATGAGCAGCAGCGTTTTTTTAAGCTTCTGCCAGATTATCTCCATCAAATGGCGCTCTTTAAAGTGAATACAGGACTACGTGAACAAGGTGTTTGTTGGTTGAGGTGGGATTGGGAAGTTAAAGTACCTTCGCTAAATTCTTCGATTTTCATAACACCTGGAAAGCCAGTTTCTTATGAGGACGGTAACTGGCCAGGTGAGAAAAACAAGGAAGACCAAATTGTTGTTCTGAATAACATTGCTTACTCGGTCATTGAACAGCAACGTGGGCTTCATTCAACGTATGTTTTTCCTTTTAAAGAGAAACGACTGGAGCGGATGCATACTACGGCGTGGAAGACTGCTTGGAAAAAAGCCAAGCTGCCCTGTGATGGATCTTCCACAAAGGGGCCTCACAATTTGAAGCACACTTTTGGAAGACGCCTAAGAGCAGCGGGAGTGTCATTTGAAACACGTAAGGTACTTTTGCATCATAAGACAGGGGATATTACCACGCATTATTCTTCGGCAGAGCTGCAAGAATTGATTAATGCGGTAAACAGCATTTGCGAAATGCAAAGTGGTGTTTCACTTACCCTATTGAAAAGGCTAAAGGCTGGAAGATGAAATCCCCAGTCACGCAAAAGTCACGCAAGGAAGTTTTGGGCATAAAAAAAGCAGTCGCCCTGGTAAGCTAACTGCTTGATTTATCTTTATTTATGTGGTGGGTCGCATGCGATTCGAACGCATGACCATCGCATTAAAAGTGCGGTGCTCTACCGGCTGAGCTAGCGACCCAGTAAAGAATGCCTATTATATAGATAATATTGGAAAAAGCAACCTTTACTTTAAACCTGAAGCACAATATTAAAATACTCTGAGTCACTATCGTCCGTTATCCGAGCTAAATTAATCAAGGCTCCTGGTAGCCGGTTTTTTTGAGCGGGCGCGCTATTACAGATCAGCTTCCCATTTAGTTAGTATTTTTCTCAGAAGGTATCTAGTAATTCCGGCAAAAAGAATTCGCTGACCAGCATTTGCCTTTGAGCGATGGAGTAAACCGTTCGTCTACCCCATAGGGGTTGATTAATTTGTCCCTGGCTAACCGCGGGGCGGCTCCATGTGTTTAGGGTAGCCAAGCTGATATTTAACGCCAAGCGCTGCAGTTTAGGATAAGAAAAAATGATTTCACCCAACGGCCGGTTACCTAGGTGGGACAGGTTGCTTTGGGCGATTTTAATAGTGTCGCGGGGAATGATGGTTCTGGCCATTATCAGCGGCTTGCCGTTTGTATGCAGCAGTACTTCACGAATTAAACAATAACGATGCTCGGGCTGGTTAAGTAAGCGTCGTTCACTTAAATACGGCGTTTGCCAATGATTAAATAAAACGTTGACGGCGACATTATTGCCATAAATGCTACGCAGGCGTTCAGTCAACGAACCTGTTTCATAAGTCCACGATTGCACGGCAATAGGTAGAGTGTGACGAATGCCGGTGCGGTTTTCGCGCCAGTTAGGTTCCTGGGTAAATAAGTAACTTTTTGTGGTCAAAGCGCAGTTAAACCTCGGAGTATTCGGTGGCACGGCCTATCCAGCGGTCAATCAAGGGCTGGATTGCCTGTGGGGAGTCGATAAAAAATTGTTCGCCGATTTGGCTCACGGCGTCCAGTAAGTCCAAGTCGCGCGCCAAATCGGCTATTTTAAACTGCATCTGCCCGGTTTGACGGGTACCCAGTACTTCGCCGGGGCCGCGCAGCTCCAGATCTTTTTCAGCAATCACAAAGCCGTCGCTACTGTCCCGTAATACTCCCAGCCGGTGGCGTGCGGTATCTGATAACGGCGATTGATACATTAACAGGCAGAAGCTGGCGTCGCTGCCTCGGCCAACGCGGCCGCGTAATTGGTGCAGTTGCGATAATCCCAAGCGTTCCGGATTTTCGATGATCATTAAACCGGCATTGGGTACGTCAACGCCCACTTCAATGACAGTGGTAGCGACCAGTAAATCAAGGGTGTGTTGTTTAAAGGCCTGCATAATGGCATCTTTTTCGGCGGTTTTCATGCGACCATGAATTAAGCCAACTCTGACATTCGGTAACACCTGTATTAAATAATCAGCCGTTTTTTCGGCGGCTTGGCATTGTAAAACTTCGGATTCCTCAATGAGTGTACAAACCCAATAGACTTGCTTTTTTTTAGCGACCCAGCTGTCGATACGGTCGATTACTTCTTCGCGGCGTTCATTAGGGATAACACTGGTAATCACGGGCTGTCTGCCCGGCGGTAGTTCATCAATAATGGAAATATCCAGGTCGGAGTATTGCAGCATCGCCAATGTGCGCGGAATTGGCGTAGCGGTCATTACCAGTTGATGCGGCCTGACACTGCCTTGTTGGCCTTTTTCCCTGAGTGCCATACGTTGATGTACGCCAAAACGATGTTGCTCATCAATGATGATTAGTCCCAAACGATGAAAAGTGACTGCTTCCTGAAACAGCGCATGGGTGCCGATAATGATACCGGCATTACCATCGGCCAGTGCTTGCAATGCATTTTTACGGGCATTGCCCTTGATATTGCCGGTAAGAAATAGCACTTGAGTCTGAAAATTTTCAAACCATCCGCTGAAATTTCTAAAATGCTGTTCAGCCAGTAATTCGGTCGGCGCCATCACCGCTACTTGATAACCTGCGGTTAAAGCCAGCATCGCCGCATAGGCTGCTACCACGGTTTTACCGGAGCCAACGTCGCCTTGCACTAAACGCATCATCGGGTGAGCCTGCTGGAAATCAGTTTCAATCTCGGTGATGACTCGCTGTTGCGCGCCAGTTAAGGTAAAGGGCAGGGCGTTGAGAAAATTCGCACTGCTGCTCGGGTTGGCTGTAAACACTGGTGCTTGCCATGCCCTGGTTTTATGTCGAGTTTGCCGCAGGGTTAAGTGATGTGCCAGTAGCTCTTCAAACGCCAGACGCTTTAACGCCGGTACTCGACCATTTTGCAAAGCGGCCACCGAAATAGATTCATCTGGCGCATGCAGAGTCTGTATAGCTTCACTCAGACTGGGGTAGTTGTGCTGATTTAATACGGATGTGGGTATCCAATCTGCCAAGTCATCAATACATAAAGTCAGCGCTTGTTTAACGGCTTTACGTAACAGCTGTTGATTGAGGCCGTCGGTTAATGGATAAACCGGGGTAAGCCGTGAATCTGTAATTACCTGATCAGGGTCGCTGAGTATTTTGTATTCAGGATGTACCATTTCCAGTCCGGCATAGCTGAAACGCGCTTCAGCAAAGCAGCTGATGACGGTGCCTGGTTTGAAGAGATTGTGCTGGCTGGCGGTATAGTGGAAAAACTTTAACGAGATAAAGCCGGTACCGTCACTGATTCGACAAATCAAACTGCTGCGGCCTTTGGGCAACATATCGGTAAATTCGATAGTGCCTTTTATCAAGGCGCTCATGCCTGCAGTCAGTGCGCCGATGGGCGTGACATGGGTCCGGTCTTCGTAACGATGCGGAAGATGGAACAGCAGATCCTGAATGACGCGGATACCCAGTTTTTCCAGGCGATGAGCGGTTTGGGCGCCAATGCCCGTCAGTGTCGCAACCGGTTTGCTCAGATTGTTTGCTGCAGACATTGACGGGCGAGTTTTGAGTTAATTGAAGTTATTTGGCTGACAACTTAAGTCGATGTCTTAATCAACTATTCGACCGACCTCACCTAAACACATCAAAGGGTCAGTATCAACACCTCTGTGTTGTTGATTAAAGTGGATATTCCTGGGGTTCCAGATGCATGATCGCATCCATTTCTACCGCTGCGCCTTTAGGTAACGCGGCAACTCCGATCGCTGCACGCGCAGGGTAAGGCTGTTGAAAATAATTGCCCATGATTTCATTGACGACTGGGAAATCCGCTAAATCAGTTAAAAACACATTCAGTTTGACGATGTCTGCGAAGCTGCCACCTGAGGCAACAGCAACAGCCTGTAAATTGTCAAAAACTTGGGTAATTTGCGCTGCAATGTCGCCTTCAACTAATACCATTGTGGCGGGTATCAAGGGGATTTGGCCGGATAAATAGACGCTGCGGCCGACTTTTATCGCTTGTGAGTAAGTACCGATGGCTTGGGGGGCGTTAGTGGTGTGAATGATTTCTTTGGTCATGGCTGCTCTGTATTGATCAAGTGTGTGGTTTATTTAAGAAAGCTATGTTGAGTTAGTCTTTTAAAACGGAGGGTTAAGCGTATTTTTTAAGCTTTAACTCGAGTAATTTTTAACACAATCGCTAATTCTTTTAATCGACGAATTATTTTTGCCAGATGGATGCGGTCTTTAACCGTCAGGGTAATTAAATCTACGCAGATGCGATCATCCTGATCAACTACGGTGACGTTTTCGATGTTTGAATCAAGATTGGAGATAGTTGAGGCGATTGTAGCCAAAGAACCGCGCTCATTGAGAACACTGATGCGCAGTTCTGCAGAAAAGTCGCCGGTAACATCCGGTGACCATTCCACGTCCAGCCAGTTGTTTTGTTTTTTTCTATCGACATTGCGGTTACGGCATTCGTGATGATGAACAACAATGCCTTTGCCGGGATTGAAAAAGCCAATAATCGAATCGCCCGGAATAGGCCGGCAACATTTTGCCAGCGTGATGACCATGCCTTCAGTGCCTTTAATTATCAAAGGCGTTTTATGAGTGGCTTCATGATCATCCAATTTAACAGCGGCAGTGACATCTTCTTGAGTTAAGCGCTTGGCAATCAACAGTGGCATTTTATTTCCAAGCCCAATATCTTCAAGTAACTCATCCAGTGAGTTCATGGATAAAGACTTGAGCATGATATTTATTTTTGCTTCGTCAATATTGTCCAGATGGATATGCAGAGCTTGTAGTTCTTTTTCCAGCAATCGCTGACCTAAACTAATGGCTTCTTGTTGCTTAAAGTGTTTAAGGTAATTACGAATGCCTGAGCGGGCTTTGGCGGTAATGACATAATTGAGCCATAAAGGATTGGGTCGCGCCCAGGGTGCCGTGACAATTTCCACGGTCACGCCGTTTTCTAATTTACTTTGCAACGGCACTAATTGTTTATCGATTCTGGCAGACACACAGGCATTACCCAAATCGGTGTGAACGGCATAGGCAAAGTCGACAATAGTGGCTCCACGCGGTAGCTTGATAATTTCGCCGTTAGGAGTAAACACGAACACTTCTTGGGGAAATAAATCGACTTTAAGATTTTCAATAAATTCCAGCGAATCGCCGGCTGATTTTTGAATTTCCAGTAGGTCTGTCAGCCATTCATTGGCTCGATCTTGGAACTTAGCCGTTTTGTCGTCATCAGATTTGTAGAGCCAGTGTGCGGCTATGCCTGATTCTGACATCCGGTGCATGTCGTAAGTGCGGATTTGAATTTCTATCGGTACGCCAAAAGGCCCCATCAGAATGGAATGCAATGACTGATAGCCGTTAGCTTTGGGCAGGGCAATATAATCTTTGAAGCGTCCCGGGATAGGTTTGTACAAGTTATGCATGACACCCAGGGTGCGGTAACAGGTATCCACGTTTTCGCATAAGATTCTGAACGCATAGACATCAAAGACATCCGCCAGTGAGTTGTTTTTACTGAGCATTTTTTTATAAATGCTGTAAATGTTTTTCTCTCTACCGACCACTTCACAACTTAGACCGGCTTCTTGTAAGCGGTTTTTTATTGAACTCTCAATGGTTTGGACAATTTCCCGGCGATTGCCGCGGGCTTTCTTGATGGCCTTTTTAATGACCGCGTAGCGCATCGGATACATTGCAGAGAGACTTAAAGACTCCAGCTTCTGCTGAATGCTGCGCATGCCTAAACGATTGGCAATTGGGGCGTAAATGTCTAATGTTTCACGAGCAATTCGCCGCTTTTTAGCCGGCGCCATCACATCCAGTGTTTGCATGTTATGCAGTCGGTCAGCCAGTTTTACGATAATGACGCGTAAATCTTTGGCCATGGCCATAAACATTTTACGGACATTTTCCGCTTGGGCTTCGGCGTGTGATTTATTGTCAATTTGGGTAAGCTTGGTGACACCATCAACCAATTCGGCAACTTCTAGGTTGAATTGGCAGACCAATTCGGCTTTGCTGACGAGCGTATCTTCAACAACATCATGCAACAGAGCGGCCATGATGCCGCTGGCATCCATATGCATATCTGACAGGATGATGGCAACGGATACCGGGTGGCAAATATAAGCTTCCCCGGTTTTTCTAAATTGCCCAGCGTGAGCACTGGCGCCAAATTCGTAAGCTCGAATACAGTCATTAACTTGCGCTAAATCCAGATAACCGGACAGGGATTCACGCAAACGCTGGACCAATTTATCTTGGGGGCGTTCGGTTTCCAGAATCTCGGCTATCAGGGACATAGCAAGGTTGGCGATTTAGAAAGTGGTTAATTGCAGATGCAATTGTTCTTGATCACGGTCCCGAGGTTGGTTGTCGGGAATGCGATGCAACTGAGCAATGTTATCTGGAGTAACATGTCCCGCAGCAATTTCGCGTAATGCCAGTACGGTGTCTTTATCTTTACCACGCGGTAAAAATTCAGTGGCTCCGTGTTGCAGTTGGCGGGCTCTTTCGCTGGCTAATAAAACCAATTTGAACCGATTTTCAACATTATCCAAGCAATCTTCAATTGTGACTCTGGCCATTTTTTTTCCTAAATTTAGGTGGTTTGATCAAGGGCCGGGATAGATTATATCCCGGCAATATGTAGCTAACTTTGTGATTTTAACACAGAAACTGCCGGTAAATCCTTGCCCTCCAGAAATTCCAAAAAGGCGCCGCCACCAGTCGATGTATAAGATACTTTATCGTTAATACCGTATTTGTCGATGGCGGCCAGGGTGTCGCCACCGCCGGCAATTGAGAAAGCCGGGCTTTCTGCAATCGCTGTGGCTAATGCCAAGGTGCCGTTTCCAAATTGATCAATTTCAAAGACGCCGACCGGGCCGTTCCAGACGATAGTACCGGCGGTTTTTAAAATTTCGGCATATTGCTTGGCCGTTTCCGGACCAATGTCCATGATCATGTCATCGGCTTCAACATCAGCAACATTTTTGACGGTCGCCACTGCGGTGTCTGAAAATTCCTTTGCGCAAACGACGTCAACAGGAATGGGAATGTCTGAACCATTGCTTTTCGCCGCGGCAATCAATTCGCGTGCGTTTTCCAGTAGGTCAGGTTCGTACAATGATTTTCCGACTGGAAAACCTGCTGCAGCGATAAAGGTATTGGCAATCCCGCCGCCGACAATCAATTGATCGACTTTTTCTGACAGTGATTTTAATACTGTCAATTTAGTAGAGACTTTGGAACCGCCGACGATAGCGACCAATGGCCTGGCAGGGGTTTCCAATGCTTTACCCAATGCATCTAATTCGCTGGCTAACAGAGGGCCTGCGCAAGCAATCGGCGCGAATTTGGCGACACTATGGGTAGAAGCTTGGGCTCTGTGTGCGGTGCCAAAGGCATCCATGACAAATACGTCGCAGAGTGCGGCCATTTTTTTGCCTAACTCATCGCTGTTTTTGCCCTCTCCGACATTAAAACGCACGTTTTCGCAAAGAACGACTTCACCGGGTTGAATTGCAATGCCGTTGATCCAGTCTTTTTCCAGTCTGACCGGTTTGCCCAACAAGCTTGCTAAGCGCTCAGCGACAGGCTTTAAAGATGATTCTTCATCATATTGCCCTTCAACCGGTCTGCCTAAATGCGATAGTAAAATTACGGCTGCGCCTTTTGCCAAGGCAGTTTCAATAGTGGGCAGGCTGGCTTGAATACGAATGTCGCTAGTGACTTGGCCATTTTTGACCGGCACATTTAAATCCTGGCGAATTAACACGCGTTTACCTGATAAATCCAGATCGACCATACGTTTAATTGACATAGTGTTTGCTCCTGATTTTTCTTGTTGTGGTGGGTGATGTTATTGAAACCAAATTGCCGCGCTGATCAAAGCTGCACTAAGCAGCATAATCCAACGGCTGATGCGGTTATTACTGTTGATTTGTTCGCGCATTAGGATCAATTCCCGGTGCTGTGCTTCCGATTGTCGCCGGGCGTAGGTGGCATTATCCAGGGCTTTAAACAGCAATCCTGGAATTTCTGGTAACTGTTCGGTCAGCTCAGGAAACTGTTTGATAAATTTATCAAGCTTGGCTTTAGGCCCCATGCGTTCATGAAACCATTTTTCCAGAAACGGCTTGGCGGTTTGCCATAAATCCAGATCGGGATACAGCTGACGGCCTAAGCCTTCAATGTTGAGCAGGGTTTTTTGCAGTAATACCAATTGCGGTTGTACGTTCATATCAAAGCGCCGAGCAGTTTGGAATAAGCGCAAAAGTAACTGACCAAAAGAAATATCTTTTAAAGGCTTTTCAAAAATCGGTTCACAAACGCTGCGAATAGCGGATTCGAATTCTTCAATGCGGGTAGATTCGGCGACCCATCCGGATTCCACATGCATTTCCGCAACTTTACGATAATCCCTGTTGAAAAAAGCCAGGAAGTTTTCCGCCAGATAATGCTGATCTGATAACGACAGCGAGCCGACGATGCCAAAATCAACGGCAATATATTTTCCAGGCAGGTCGACAAAAATATTGCCGGGATGCATGTCGGCATGGAAAAAATTATCGCGAAATACTTGGGTAAAAAAGATTTCCACACCGCGTTCAGCCAGTAATTTGAAATCTGCACCACCCGCTTTTAATTGATCAATATCGCCGACCGGTACGCCGTGGATGCGCTCCATCACCATGACTTTTTCGCGGGTCAGCGGCCAGTGAACTTCGGGGATATAAATGATGTCAGACTTTTCAAAGTTGCGGCGTAATTTGGCGGCATTGGCTGCTTCCCTGACCAGGTCAAGTTCATCCAAGGTGGTTTTTTCAAATTCGGCAACGACTTCCATCGGGCGTAGACGCCGGGCGTCGCTCCAGAATCTTTCCGCGAAGCGTGCCAATTCGTAAAGCAAGCCAATATCGGATCGAATGCGTTCTTCAATGTCCGGTCGAACGACTTTAACGATAACGCTTTCGCCGCTATGCAGCGTTGCCGTATGGACTTGGGCGACTGATGCTGAGGCAAGGGGCTCGGTGCTAAATTCTGCAAAGGCCTCGCTAATGGACATGCCGAGTTCGCTTTCAATAATTTTACGCGCTACCTCGTTAGGAAACGGTGGGACGCGATCTTGTAGCTTAACCAGTTCGTCAGCAATGTCTTCCGGGAGCAAATCTTTGCGGGTTGATAAGGCTTGGCCAAATTTGACATAAATAGGCCCCAAGTCTTCCAGCACATGCCTGATTCTGACGGCGCGTGGTTCTGATTCGCGCTTTAACCAGTAGTAAGGCGAAAAAATGGCTAAATAACGTATCGGGCGAAATAAATGCGTTTTTAAGACGATTTCGTCCAGGCCATGAAATACCAAAACCCATTGGATATGGATCAGGCGCAATAAAATTTTAGGTCGGATCACGGAAGGGCGAAAAAGTTAGAGGTTGACGTTGACTGCTAAGTTTGGGCTGGCAGGGTCTGCGAGAATTTAAAATATCCCGCAGACCTGCAAATTTTAATCCCTTAATAATTCGTTGATGCCGGTTTTGCTGCGGGTTCTTTCATCCACTTGCTTGATGATTACTGCGCAATACAGACTGTAACTGCCGTCGGCTGACGGCAGGTTGCCTGATACCACGACTGAGCCTGCAGGAATGCGGCCATAGCTGACTTCACCAGTCAACCGGTTGAAGATTTTAGTGCTTTGGCCGATGTAAACACCCATGGAAATAACACTGCCGTCTTCGACGATAACGCCTTCAACGATTTCGGAACGTGCGCCGATAAAGCAGTTGTCACCGATGATGGTGGGGCCTGCTTGTAGCGGCTCTAAAACACCACCAATACCCACGCCGCCGGAAAGATGTACGTTTTTACCGATTTGCGCGCAAGAGCCGACAGTAACCCAGGTGTCGACCATAGTGCCGCTATCCACATAAGCGCCGATGTTGACATAAGACGGCATCAGGATGGCGCCGGGAGCGATGTAAGAACCGCGGCGAGCGACGGCATTGGGCACTACGCGCACGCCGGCTTTGGCAAAGTCTTCTTCTGAATAATTAGAGTATTTGCATTCAACTTTGTCGTAATAGCGCGTATTGCCGCCATCCATCAAGCGGTTTTCGTTGATTCTGAACGACAATAACACCGCTTTTTTTAACCATTGGTTAGTTGTCCAATCGCCGTTTATTTTTTCGGCAACGCGGGCTTTGCCGCTATCAAGCAGGTTAATGGCTTCGTTTACTGCATCGCGGATCTCTGCGGAAACGGTGCTTGGGGTAATGTCTGCGCGTTGTTCGAAGGCTTCGTTAATAATGTTTTCAAGTTGTGACATGGTTTTTTTACAGAGAGTTAAGAAATAGTTTTATGCGTTGGGCGGCTTCTATGCAGTCTTCCAGCGGTGCTACCAACGCGATTCGGACATGGTTTTGGCCGGGATTTAGCTCGGCAAAATCACGAGATAAATAACTGCCCGGCAATACAGTAATGTTGTATTGAGCAAACAGCTGATGGGCGAATTCGGTATCAGTAATTGGTGTTTTCAACCAAATATAGAAACTGGCAGCTGGCTTGCTGATGGTGCAAACATCACTGAGAATTTCGATAAAGGCGGTAAATTTTTCCCGATATAAACGGCGATTTTCTTGTACGTGCTGCTCATCTTGCCAGGCGCGGATACTGGCATATTGAGTCGGCAAGGGCATGGCGCAGCCGTGATAAGTGCGGTATTGAAAATAAGTTTGCAGAATATCGGTATCGCCCGCCACAAAACCCGAACGCAAGCCTGGTGCATTGGAGCGTTTGGACAAGCTATGGAATACCACGCAACGTTTGAATGTGGTATTGCCCAGCGCATAAGCGCTTTGCAGTAAACCGGTCGGTGGGTTGGCTTCGTCATCGTAAAGTTCGCTGTAGCATTCATCCGAAGCAATGATGAAGTCATATTTTTCCGCTAAGTGAATAAGCATTTGGTGATCGGCCTGACTCATTACTGCGCCGGTTGGATTACCGGGGGAACAAATATAAATGAGCTGACAGCGCTGCCAGATTTCTTCCGGGACGGCATCAAAATCGGGTAAGTAACCGGAATCTTCCAGAGTATTCAGATAGTAAGGTTCTGCTCCTGCCAGTAATGCAGCACCTTCATAAATTTGGTAGAAGGGATTCGGCATGATGACGACCGGACGATTGCTCGAGGCGGTCGAGTCAATTACACACTGCGCGAATGAAAACAAGGCTTCGCGGGTGCCGTTGACTGGCAATACCTGCGTTTCAGGATTTATGTCAGTCGCAGGAATCTGGAAGCGCTTACCTAGCCAAGCGGCAATCGTCGATCTTAATTCGGAAATACCTTTGGTAGTCGGGTAGTTAGACAGTCCGTGCAAGTGTTCCAGCAATGCTTCCTGAATCAAATGCGGGGTAGCGTGAGTCGGCTCCCCCATGGACAAAGCAATATGCGGTAACTCAGCAGGTGGCACGAGCCCTTGTTTGAGTTGCGCCAGCTTCTCAAACGGGTAGGGATGCAGGTGTTTCAGGTTTGGTGTCATTATTGAGAACAGTGCGGTTGTCTACCTGCAGCTTGTGCTTGCTGGTAAAAGTTCATAGCTTGAGGCAAGTGTTGTTCGAGTTGTTGTATACGCGTGCCATGAGATGGATGCGTGGACATAAATTCTATTGGCTGTTGACCTTGTGAGGCTTGATCCATTTTTTGCCACAGGGTAATGCTTTGTCTGGGATCAAAACCTGATTTTGCCATTAAATCAATGCCGATCGTATCTGCTTCACTTTCATGTGTGCGGCTGTAAGGCATTAATATGCCGTATTGAGCGCCGACACCTAGTAAACCGATGGCGGTTTGGCCCAAGGCGGTTTGCGGCTGGCTGACGGCTTGGACAATGCCCATGCCTTGGTTGACAGCCATTTCTTGCGAGGCTCTTTCATTGCTGTGCTTGGCCAAGACATGACCTATTTCATGGCCGATAACAGCGGCTAGTTGATCTTGATTATCGACTAAAGTCAGCATGCCGGTGTGAATGCCGATTTTATTGCCGGGCAGGGCGAAGGCGTTAGGGGTTTTATCTTCAAAAACCACTACTTCCCATGCGCCACCTAAAGGCTGAGTAATCGCTTGAGCAATACAGTTGGCAACCTGGTTGTAACGGGCGTTAGTGCTGATAGGTTTTTCTTTTTTTAGATCTTCAAAAGCCTGCAAGCCCATTTGGTTGATCTGGGCATCGGGTAAAAAAATCAGTTGGCTTCTTCCGGTAGGGCTGGTGGCACAGGCGGTAAGCAAACCGACGGTGATAAGTGGAGACAAGATTTTTTTCAACATTAAAGTAGACCCTGCAGATTAAAAACGTGGGGCATTTTAACGTAAGTTGTTAAGGCAGAGTCAAAAATCGCAGCCGAAGTTAGTTCTTAAGTTTAGCCAGTCGCGCTTCGTAATCTTGTCTTGATAGCACGCCACTAACGCCTTCTCGCTTATGCGTTGAATCGAAAAAATAGGTTCTAGGTAGCTCGCCATACCATTTTGGATCGATTTCATATTGCAGTTTTTGGGTGTTTTCGTCCGCGTAAACCCAGTTTTCTAGGGTGTTTAGCGTGCTTTTTTTCAAGATGGATACAACTTGCGGCTGGGCAGATACGTCGTCGGCGGCCAGCATAATTATTTTAAAATCTGGATGTGCTTGGCGTAGCTCATTAATCAAGGTCATATCTTTTAGACACGAAGGGCAAGTGATTGACCAAATCACCAACATGAAAGGTTGGTTGTTGGTGTCGGCTAATATTTGTTGATAACTGCCTGGTATAAAAGAGCGTAAGTTATCTTCTTCTGCTTTGGGTGCTGAAAGGGTCATCAAAAACAACAGTAAAAGAATCGAGTGGATGAGCTTTTTTAAGATCATGATTGGCCTTTGTATAAGCTAAGAATAAGATTCTTGGCAGGTAAGGTAGGTGTAAATGGAGATGCGGCATTGTAGTGGCGAAAACAGTGTTAACGCCAATAATTCAGGTTAGAATGTCGCCCACAAAACGGGTTGCAGCCCGGCGCGTAGTTGGATTGGGTCTTGCTGGGCATTATTTGTTCAAGTTCGAGACTTAATAGTTTAGGTATTAAACCAAGAGGATAGCGTGTGACTGACATAACAGAAGTACCGAGTCCTTTTTGCGGTATCGGCACGGATGATTTAACCATCCGGGTTGACGGTGTATCGCTGAAAGTGATTGAAAATGGCTGTGCGGTGAATACACCTGCATTCGAACAAGCCATTACTGACACCAGCGCCCGAGTGGGTGGCAAGGAAGTCAGTCTGGAAGCAGCTGTGGCTAAGGCTGCAGAATTGCTAAAAAATACCAAGCTGCCGGTAATCGGCGGCTGTGCAACTGATGTTAACGGCATGCGCGCGTTGCTGGCATTGGCTGATCGTAGCGGCGCTGTGGTGGATAACATCAATTTTACCGGCGCTAGAAACAACTTTTTGGCATTGCAGGATTCCGGCTGGATGAATACCACGCTGGCTGAAGTTAAAAATCGCTGTGATTTGTTGTTGGTCGTAGGTACAGATCTTGAAGCTTTCGCGCCGCGTTTTTTCGAGCGCTACCTTTGGAACAAAGAAGCGATGTTTGTGCAGGATACCAGTGCGCGCGAGGTGATTTATTTGGGCAAAGCTCCGTCCGGTAATGCTTCAACTTCACCCAATGGACAAAAAGCCCAAGTTTTAGAATCAGCAACAGAAGATTTGCCGGAAGTGATTGCGGTACTTAGAGCGTTAGTTAAAGGCTTGCCGATTCGTGCGACATCAGTTGGCGGCATTGCCGTGGCCGATTTGCAAATTTTGGCCGATAAACTTAAATCAGCAAGCTACGGAGTGGTCACTTGGGCGGCAGGCGCTTTGTCATATCGTCAGGCAGAACTGACTGTGCAAACTTTGTCGGAATTGATTAAAGATATTAATGACAGAAACGCGCGCTGTTCCGGTTTGCCTTTGGCCGGCAAAGAAGGCGATCAAACTGCCAATCAAGTCTGTGGTTGGACGACTGGCTATCCGACGCGTACGCGCTTTAGCCGCGGCTATCCTGAGTATGACCCCTTTTTAAATGACGCGAACCTGCTGCTGGACAGCGGTGAGGCTGATGCCCTGGTTTGGGTGCATGCTTTTAATATAAGTGCTGTCCCTCCTGCGACCGATTTACCATTGGTAGTTGTCGGCCGTTCAGGTATGACCTTTTCAAAAGAGCCGGATGTGTTTATTCCTGTCGGTACGCCGGGTATCGATCACGCGGGTCATGCTTATCGTATGGATAACGTGGTAGCTATACGTTTGAAAAAATTAAGAGATTCCGGTTTGCCCAGTACGGCGGACGTGTTGAATGCGATTGAACACGCTTTACGCGAGGAAACAGTATGTTAATTAGATTAACAGGTGGCGTTGTTTACGATCCTGCCAGCGGGATTGATGGGCAACAGCAAGACATTTACATTCAGGATGGACGCATCGTCAACAAGCCGACTGGCGATTTTTTGATCGATAAGGAATACGATCTGAAGGGCAAAGTGGTGATGTCCGGCGCGATTGATATGCACACGCACATCGGCGGTGGTAAAGGCAATATTGCCAGAACCTTATTGCCGGAAGACCATCGCCAAGATCCGGTGGCCAGCACGCATATCTGCCGTTCCGGTTGCGGTCATGCGATGCCGAGTACGTTTGTGACTGGCTATCGTTATGCTGAAATGGGCTATACCGCGGGTTTTGAACCTGCCGTATTACCGATTAATGCCCGTCAAGCGCATATGGAAATGGGCGATATTCCGATTCTGGATAAAGGCGGTTACGTGATGTTGGGCAGCGATGATTATTTTCTGCGCTTGCTGACAGCCAAAAAAGATCAAAAAGCCATTAACGATTATGTGGCTTGGACGATGCACTCTGCTAAGGCGATTGGCGTTAAGGTGGTGAATCCCGGCGGTATCAATGCGTTTAAATTTAACCAACGTAAACTCGATCTCGACGAGCAAAACGCTCATTACGGTGTAACCCCGCGCGATATTTTGCACGTGCTGGCGACTGCGGTTAAAGAATTGGGCGTGTCTCATCCATTGCATGTGCATGGCTGTAATCTCGGGGTGCCCGGTAACGTTCAAACTACTTTAGATACTATCCAAGGTATTGGCGGTTTACCGATGCACTTGACGCATATTCAGTTTCACAGTTACGGCACCGAAGGCGATTTCAAGTTTTCTTCCGGCGCGGCGCAAATTGCCGAAGCGGTTAACAGCAACAAAAATATCACCATCGATGTCGGACAGATTCTGTTCGGACAAACTGTGACGGCGTCCGGCGACAACATGCGCCAACATGCTAATCACAAGCTAGCCAGCCCAAACAAATGGGTGACCATGGATATTGAGTGCGATGCCGGCTGTGGCGTGGTGCCGTTTAAGTACAAAGATCAGAGTTTTGTTAATGCCTTGCAATGGGCGATTGGTCTGGAAACTTTCCTATTAGTTAATGATCCGTGGCGGATTTTCTTAACGACCGATCATCCCAACGGCGCGCCGTTTACCAGCTATCCGCATTTGATTCGTTTACTGATGGACAGAACGTTCCGTAACGACGTGCTGTCTACTATTCATCCTGAAGCGCAAAAGATGACCACATTGGCGTCAATAGAGCGTGAATACACACTGCAAGAAATTGCCATCATGACCCGCGCCGGTGCGGCTAAGTTGATTGGCCTGAAAGACCGGGGCGGTTTAAGTGCCGGCAATTGGGCGGATATTACTGTGTATACAGATAACGCCGATCGTCAGAAGATGTTTGAAAAACCCGATTATGTGTTTAAAGACGGCCAATTGGTTGTGGTTGATGGCAAAGTGGTCTCTATAAAATGGGGTACAACTCACGTCGTTCAGCCTAACTTCGATCCATCGGTCGAAAAAGGTTTGAAAGATTATTTCGATCGCTATCTGACCATGAAGCTGAGCAACTTTAAGATCAGTGATGATGAAATTACCGAAGACGGACGCGGCAGTATTACTGTGCATCCGCTGAATGGAGATGTGGCATGATTATTAACGGCGTAACTATAGACGCGACTTTTGCAGAAGCGTTTCCGATGAAGGCTACCCGTGCCATCATCACTGCCCAAAATGAAAAATGGGCGATGATTTCTGCGCAGGCAATGACGGGCTTTGCTACTTCGGTAATTGCTTGCGGTTGTGAAGCAGGCATTGAACGAGTGTTGGATCCTTCTGAAACTCCCGACGGCCGTCCCGGCGTATCCATCATGATTTTTGCGATGGGCGGTAAAGGCTTGGCTAAGCAGCTGGAAACGCGGGCAGGGCAGTGCGTATTAACCTCGCCGACATCGGCTTTGTTTGCGGGCATTGATGGCGGAACGCGCATTGCGTTGGGCAAAAACCTGCGCTATTTTGGTGATGGCTTTCAGGTATCTAAATTAATTGACGGCAAGCGTTATTGGCGAATTCCGGTGATGGATGGTGAGTTTTTGACCGAAGCCACTACTGGGCAAGTCGAAGCAGTGGGCGGTGGTAACTTTTTAGTACTGGCCGAATCACAACCTCAAGCCTTGGCTGCTTGCGAAGCGGCGATTGAGGAAATGCGCAAAATTCCAAATGTCATTATGCCGTTTCCTGGAGGCGTGGTGCGTTCGGGTTCTAAAGTCGGTTCAAAATACAAATCCTTGGGTGCATCAACCAACGATGCTTTTTGTCCGACCTTAAAAGGTGCGACCAAGACCGATTTGTCGCCTGAAATCGAATCGGTGATGGAAATTGTTATCGACGGTTTAACCAAAGAAGATATCGATAAAGCCATGCGAGTGGGCATTCAAGCTGTGTGTGATTTAGGCGCCGCTAACGGTATTAAGCGCATCAGTGCCGGTAACTACGGTGGCAAACTGGGTCCATTCCATTTTCATTTACAGGAGATTATGGCATGAGTGCTTTAACCTTGACGCTAAAACACAGGCCAGATCAGCGTGTTGATATGTCGCCGCTGGTTCCTCATTTGCTTGAAGGTTTAGAGCCTGTCCAGATTGCTGCGCTGGAATTACAAACAGGTAAACGTAAAATAAGAGTTGATGAGCTGTTCACGATTTCAGGTTCAGATACCCAAGCCATTATCATTAGAAACAGCTTCGCAAAATTGGATTTTATTGGGAAAGAGCTTCAGGGCGGTTCAATCAATGTTGAAGGTGATGTTGGTGCTTATCTAGGCTTTGGCATTAAGTCTGGCGAAATCGTAGTTGATGGCGATGTCGGTCTTTATGCTGGTTGCGAGATGAAAAAAGGCTTTATCAAAATTACCGGCAACGCCGGCGATTTCTTGGGCGGAGCGCTGCCCGGTAATAAAATGGGCATGAAAGGTGGCACTATTTTGGTCAAGGGTAACGTTGGCGAACGGGCTGGAGATCATATGCGTCGCGGCAATATCTTGATTGAAGGCAATGCCGGCGATTATTGCGGTTCGCGTATGACCGCAGGGACTATCGCAGTCATGGGTCAAACCGGTCGTTTTTTAGGGTATGCGATGCGTCGAGGTACCTTGTTGCTTTGGAATCAGCCGCAATTGTCAGCCAGCTTTAATGATTGTGGAGCGCATACATTGGCGTTTTTACCCATCCTGTTTGCGTCTTTTAAAAAGCTGAATTCCAAATTTGCTGATACCTCAATAGCCTTCAATCGCGTGCAGCGTTACGCCGGGGATATGTCGGAGATTGGGCGCGGTGAGGTGCTGGTTAAGCTGAAATAGTTGTTTTGGTCTTGCTAAGCGCGGCATGCTTTATAGTTAGAAGAGGTTGTTGAGATTGGTTTCAATTCCATTGGATTATGCAGATGACAATAATTGAGCAATCTCAACAGCTAAATTCCGGTGTTCTTACGACGACCAATCATAGCCGCGATGTTGCTGGCTTAAAGTATGTTTATCCGGTACTGTCAAGACGATCCGGAGGGTTGTCGATAGGCATTAATTTCAATACCAATAATGCCTGCAATTGGCGGTGTATTTATTGTCAGGTGCCCAATCTTACTGTTGGGGTTGCGCCGCCGATGGAATTTGAGCTGCTGGAAAGGGAGCTCAGGTTTTTTCTTGATTATGTGCTTAATGGCAGTTTCTATCATGACTTTCAGGTTAATGAGGGTAATCGCGTTATCAAAGACATTGCTATCTCCGGTAATGGCGAGCCGACCAGTCTCAAAGAGTTTGATAGAGCGGTATCATTGATAGGTGATATTGCCACAGAGATGGGTGTTTTTCCTGTGAGTCGTTTTGTGTTGATTACTAACGGGAGTCTGGTGCATCGAGCTGAAGTACAAAGAGGTTTGAAAAAACTGAATGAGTATGGCGGTGAAGTCTGGTTTAAATTCGATAGCGCTACCGAAGAAGGTCGGCAGTTAATCAACCATGCCGGACAAAGCTGCCAGTTGAGTTTGCAAAATTTGATGTTATCGGCTGAGCTATGTCACACCAAATTGCAAACTTGCTTGGTTGATTATGATGGCGGCGGATTGCAATTATCTGAGAGGGCCGCATTGCTTAACATGTTAAAGAAGATTAACAAGGATGTTAGGCTCAAAGAAGTTTTACTCTATACCTTGGCGAGGCCTTCATTTCAGCCAGAGTCTGTTAAGTTAGAAAAACTGCCAGCAGAGATATTGAATGAATTTGCCGATCAGATTAGGCAATTGGGATTTACTGTATCTATAAGTAACTAATTTATGCGTGGATGTCTAGTATTGATCCGAGCATTTTTTTATCAGCAGAAATTAATTTAGCAGCGGCTGATGTCTCTAATTCCGCTTCTTTCAAACTCAGTATAGGCTTGATTACATCTGATGAGTTAAATTCAGAGCTGCCGATTTCATCCTTTTGAATTGGTAGTGTTGCAATAGTCTGCGCAGCATCTGATGATTTACGTTGAGCATTGTTTATTAATAAAGTGGCGCTACTTGATGGAGATATGTTCATTTTCAGTACTCCTGTGACGTATTTAACTTTGATTGTCTTAGTATTAATAATAGTTTGAACGCAGTAAAAACCAAGTCATTGCTTGTGATTTTCCATTTGCAAAGATCTTTTTTGTTTAATTAAGGTAGTTATAGCTTGTTGAACTGACATTAATACAGCTATAATCGCTTTTCATTCAAGTGCGAATGTGGCGGAACTGGTAGACGCGCTGGATTTAGGTTCCAGTAGGTTATCCTGTGAGAGTTCGAGTCTCTCCATTCGCACCACTTAATTCAAGTTACAAAGATTAGCGAATCATCGTTAATTTTCAGATCTTCGTGCCCTAGGCATCCCCTACAAAATCCATACTAAATTTATTTGAGGTAAAGAAATGCAAGTTTCTGTCGAAAAGACATCAGAATTAAGCAGAAAAATGACCGTAAGCCTGCCTGAGGATGTGGTTCAGGAAAAAATGACTGAGCGACTTAAGTCTTTAGCACGAGACGCTAAAGTTGACGGGTTTCGTCCAGGTAAAGCACCTCAGCAAGTCATTAAAAAATTGTACGGTGAGCGCGTTCGTCAAGAAGTCGCTGGAGATTTAATTCAAACTACTCTTTCCAAGGCGTTACAAGATCAAAATTTAAAGCCAGCCGGATATCCACAAATACAGTTGACCGAAGAAGTAAATGGTTTTGGATATATTGCTGAATTTGAAGTTTATCCAGAAATAGCACTGGACAACATCGGCCAATTAGAAGTTATTAAGCCTATTTCATCGGTCCAAGAATCGGATGTTGATGGCATGATTCTTAAGCTAAGAGAACAGCGTAAAACTTGGGAAATGGCGGATAGATTATCGCAAGAGAGCGATAGAGTAACTATCACATTTTCAGGTGTGTCTGATGGTGAAAATTTTACTGATGGTAAGGTTGAAAACTATCAAGTTGAAATCGGCTCAAAACGCATGATTCCCGGTTTTGAAGATCAACTGATTGGTTTGAAAGCTGGCGATAATAAGACTTTTGAAATTGCCTTTCCTGAAAAATATGGCAATGAAAAACTGGCCGGTAAATTGGCTCAGTTTGACGTTGAAGTCTCAAGTATTGAGGAGTCTGTACTGCCAGAAATAGATGGCGATTTTATCAAGGCATATGGCATTGAAGATGGTTCTGAAGCTTCTTTTCGTCAGGATGTTAAAGAAAATATGCAAAGAGAGCTTGAGCGCGCGTTGCGCGGCAAGCTGAAAAATTCGCTGATGGATGCGTTGTATGAAAAAATTAAAATCAACATTCCTAATGTTTTGGTAGATCAGGAAATTGAAAGCTTGATGCAGCCATATATCGAAAATGCAAAAAAACGTAAGCTAAAAATTGAAGACTTAAATCTTCCGAGAAATAATTTTGAAGACCAGGCTAAACGCAGAGTGGCATTGGGGTTAATTTTAGGTGAAATTATCCGTAAAAATGACATCAAGCTTGATGCTGAAAAGGTTCGTTCAACTATTGAAGATATGGCGAAAAGTTATGAAAGACCAGCAGATGTGGTTAATTGGTACTACTCTGATGAAAGTCGATTAGCTGATGTTCAGCAGTTGGTATTAGAAGATCAAACAGTTGAATGGCTTGCTTCTCAAGTAAAAGTGTCAGAACAAGAGCTAGCTTTCAGTGATGTCTTGGGCCAAGAAGGTTAAGGTAACTCATGTACAGCAAAAATGATTTAGGTGGTCAAATGATTTTGCCACAAGCAGCTGGTGGATTAGTTCCTATTGTTATCGAACAAACCGCTCGTGGCGAACGTTCATTTGATATTTATTCCAGACTATTAAAAGAGCGAGTGATTTTTTTAGTTGGTCAAGTTGAAGATTACATGGCTAACTTGGTAGTGGCTCAGCTGCTTTTTCTTGAGTCTGAAAATCCTGACAAAGATATTCATTTATATATTAACTCTCCAGGTGGCTCGGTCACGGCTGGTATGTCTATTTATGACACCATGCAATTTATAAAACCTGATGTTAGTACAATGTGTATTGGTCAGGCGGCCAGCATGGGCGCATTGCTTTTAACTGGTGGTGCTGAGGGGAAACGCTATTGTTTGCCACATTCAAGAATGATGATTCATCAGCCATTAGGCGGGTTTCAAGGCCAAGCATCAGATTTTGACATTCATGCTAGAGAGATTTTATCCATCAGAGAAAAACTGAATGCGATTTTAGCTCATCACACCGGTCAACCTATTGAAAAAGTGCAGCAGGATACTGATAGAGATAATTTCTTAAGTGCTACTGATGCAGTTAGTTATGGCTTGATCGACAAAGTTTTGTCTAACAGGGCAGCTTTGTCTGACAAATAACATTGGTATTTTCTTTGTATTTAGATATATTCAAATTTCCATCTAAAGCAAAAACATCGGCGGCGGTGTTTTCAGGAGTAATGTGATGAGTATTGACAAGAACGGCAAAGATGAAGAGAAACTGTTGTATTGCTCTTTTTGTGGAAAAAGTCAAAACGAAGTAAGAAAGCTGATTGCAGGCCCAGCCGTTTATGTCTGTGATGAGTGCGTAGAGCTTTGCAATGACATAATTAAAGATGAATTGCAGGATGATGACTCTGTATTCGGCGGTGCTGATTTGCCAAAGCCCAAAGAGATAAAAAAAGAGCTTGACTCTTACGTAATCGGTCAAGAAAACGCCAAGAGAATTTTAGCCGTAGCTGTTTATAATCATTACAAACGGCTGCGCAGCAGGACAAAAAAAGGTGGTATTGAATTAGCAAAGAGTAATATTTTGTTGATAGGTCCGACTGGGTCAGGAAAGACATTGTTAGCTGAAACTCTTGCTCGCTTATTAGATGTGCCCTTTACAATTGCAGATGCGACTACATTGACTGAAGCCGGTTATGTTGGTGAAGATGTTGAAAATATTATTCTGAAGATTTTGCAAAAATGTGATTACGATGTTGAAAAGGCTGAAACAGGCATAGTTTATATTGATGAAATTGATAAGATTTCAAGAAAATCTGACAATCCTTCAATTACTAGAGATGTTTCCGGAGAAGGTGTTCAGCAAGCATTACTAAAACTTATTGAGGGCACCGTTGCATCCGTTCCACCCCAAGGTGGTCGCAAACATCCGCAGCAAGATTTTTTGCAAGTAAATACTGCTAATATGCTTTTTATTGTTGGTGGCGCTTTTGCAGGTTTAGATCGTGTGATAAAAGCGCGGTCTGAAAAAGGTGGGATAGGGTTTTCTGCTGAAGTTAAGAGTAAAGATGATGCTAAAAATGTTGGTCAACTTTTCGCTGAAGTAGAGTCCGAAGATTTAATAAAATACGGGCTTATTCCGGAGTTTGTCGGGCGGCTTCCTGTGGTGGCAACCCTTGAAGAGTTGGATGAGCAGGCTTTAGTGCAAATTCTAACTGAACCAAAAAATGCGCTAATTAAGCAATATCAGCATTTATTTGAAATGGAAGGTGCTGAGCTTGAGTTCCGATCTGACTCTCTGAGTGCGATTGCCCAGAAAGCAATGGAAAGAAAGACGGGAGCAAGAGGGCTCAGGACAATTGTTGAAAATATATTACTCAATACAATGTATGAATTGCCGTCAGCTGAAAATATCAGCAAAGTAGTAATTGACGGTGGTGTTGTCTCTGGAGATTCTGAGCCTATTTTGGTTTATGAAACCGATATTAAAAAAGCATCTGCAGAAGCTTGAGATATTAAAAAAACAAAAAAGGGAGCATTTTAAATGCTCCCTTTTTTTTGCTTAGAAAATCATAAAATGATTATTTTTATTTGGGTCCTTGCTATTTTTATTAACGCCCCCATACTCCATGCAACTTAAATATTGTTATAGGTATCCATTGTGGAAATAACCGAAATTCAAAACTTACAACAAAAAAATACGTTAATACCTGTTTTGCCACTTAGAGATGTTGTCGTTTACCCCTATATGGTAATCCCTTTATTTGTTGGAAGGGAAAGGTCGATTGATGCATTGGATGCAGCAATGCGTGATGATAAGCAAATATTGCTTGTAGCTCAAAAAGAAGCGGAAACTGATGATCCGGAATTTAAGGATCTTTATGACATTGGTACATTAGCCAATATTCTGCAATTATTAAAGTTGCCAGATGGCACTGTGAAGGTGTTAGTTGAGGGAAGTCAACGCAGTAAAGTTGTAAGTTATAAAGATACCGGTAGTTTTTTCTCAGCTGAAGTTGCTGATATTGAGGATGTTTTAGTTATGTCTGATCAAGAACGTGACGTATTACAACGAACAGCAATTAATTCATTTGAGCAGTACGTAAAGCTAAATAATAAGATTCCACCGGAGGTGCTTAATTCATTGATGGGAATTGACGATCCAAGCCGGTTAGCTGACACTATGGCCGCTCATATGGGGTTGAAAGTCAATGAAAAACAGGTGATTCTTGAGATATCTGATGTTGCAAAACGTTTAGAGCGATTAATGACTCTCATGGAAGGCGAAGTCGATCTGCTGGAAATGGAGAAAAGAATTCGGGTGCGCGTAAAGCAACAAATGGAAAAAAATCAGCGAGAGTACTATCTCAATGAGCAAATGAAGGCCATTCAAAAAGAACTTGGAGATATGGATGATGTTCCAAACGAGATTGAAGATTTAGCCCGTAAAATTGCAGAAGCAGGTATGTCCAAAGAGGCTAAAACTAAAGCCGAAGCTGAGCTAAATAAGCTTAAGCAAATGTCGCCGATGTCTGCGGAAGCTACTGTTGTACGCAACTACATTGATTGGGTAGTGAGTGTTCCATGGAAGAAAAAAACGAAAGTCCGCTACGATTTAAAAGTTGCGGAACAAGTTTTAGAAACTGAACATTATGGCTTGGAGAAAGTTAAAGAACGTATTCTTGAGTATCTTGCTGTTCAGCAGCGAGTTAAAGGTGAGCTCAAGGGGCCAATTTTGTGTTTGGTTGGTCCGCCAGGGGTAGGAAAAACATCTTTGGGTGAGTCTATTGCTCGAGCAACTAATCGCAAATATGTACGAATGGCATTGGGTGGCGTAAGAGATGAGGCTGAAATAAGAGGGCATAGACGCACTTATATTGGTTCAATGCCAGGTAAAATCTTACAAAATCTAGTTAAAGTAAAAACCCGCAATCCGATGTTTTTGCTTGATGAAATTGACAAGATGGCGGCTGATTTTCGTGGAGATCCGGCTTCTGCTTTGTTAGAAGTTCTTGATCCAGAGCAAAACCATACATTTTCTGATCACTACTTAGAAGTTGATTTCGACTTATCAGATGTCATGTTTGTTGCGACTGCAAATACAATGAACATTCCACCCGCACTGCTCGATAGGATGGAGGTGATTCGTCTGGCTGGTTACACAGAAGATGAAAAAATCAACATTGCATTACGTTATCTGATTCCCAAACAAATCAAAAACAATGGTCTGAAAGATCATGAGATCGAAATAACAGAAGAAGCTGTGAGAGATTTGATTCGCTATTACACAAGAGAGGCTGGAGTTCGAAATCTCGAACGGGAAATATCAAAAATTTGCCGAAAGGTTGTTAAGAGTCTTCTTCTCAGGTCTGAACAATCAAAAATTAAAGTTATTTCGAAAAACTTAGATGATTATTTGGGTGTAAAAAGATTTCATTATGGCCTTGCAGAAGAACACGATCAGATTGGTCAAGTGACAGGGCTAGCATGGACAGAAGTTGGTGGCGAACTATTGACTATAGAAACTGCTGTGATTCCTGGTAAAGGTAAAAACTCAGCGACTGGCAAGCTCGGTGAAGTTATGAAGGAATCAATTGAAGCAGCAATGACAGTCGTAAGAAGTCGTGCTGATATTCTAGGGATTGATAATGACATTTTCCAAAAAACCGACATACATGTCCACGTACCAGAGGGCGCAACCCCTAAAGATGGTCCAAGTGCAGGTATTGGAATGTGTACAGCAATTATTTCAGCGTTAACCAAAATACCGGTAAGAGCGTGCGTTGCAATGACGGGGGAAATCACTTTGCGCGGGGAAGTTTTGCCAATTGGAGGTCTTAAGGAAAAGTTGTTAGCCGCTCATCGAGGAGGTATAACCACCGTTTTAATTCCGGCTGAAAATGAAAAGGATTTGGTAGATATACCGGACAATATTAAAAAGAATCTTGATATTAAGCCTGTTCATTGGATAGACGAAGTATTAGAAGTGGCTTTACAGCATTTGCCCATAGCAATTGAAAAAAAACAGCTTGATGATCATACCGAATCAGATGTAGGGAAATTAAAGACACAACTACTAACTGCTCACTGAGACAACGCACTCAACATGTAAGTTATGAATAGGTGCATAGTTTGATTTTCCCTGAGATTTACTAACTTAGTTTGTCTGGAAAAATATCATGTGGATGGTTCCGACAATATCGCTTTAACCGGAAAACCTATAAATTACGGGCTTTCCGGGAGTTATAGCTTGACACTGTGCGAGAGCTATTGATATAAATACAAGCGTTTCCTGTGTCGAAAATAGTTCGTGCATAGGGATTAGCAATCAAGTCCTAGCAGACTATATATAAATTGAATTCCTAAGGGGGAATAATGAATAAATCGGAACTTATTGATGCAATCGCAGAGTCTGCGGGATTAACTAAAGCTGATGCGGGTCGCGCATTAGACGGTTTTTTAAGCGCAGTAACTAGCGCATTGAAAGACTCTGATCCTGATAAGCGATCAGTTGCTTTGGTAGGATTTGGAACATTCTCCGTGAAAGAAAGAGCTGAGCGTAAAGGGCGTAATCCTCAGACTGGCGAAGAAATTACAATTAAATCAGCTAAAATTCCTTCATTTAAGGCTGGTAAATCTTTAAAAGATGCTGTAAACTAGTATTTCTTTAGTCGGGTGCTTAGCTCAGCTGGGAGAGCATCGCCCTTACAAGGCGAGGGTCGGGGGTTCGAACCCCTCAGCACCCACCAGACTTTGGAGTGGTAGTTCAGTTGGTTAGAATACCGGCCTGTCACGCCGGTGGTCGCGGGTTCGAGTCCCGTCCACTCCGCCAAATTAAAAGCCCCGTACCGTCTGGTTCGGGGCTTTTTTTTTATTAATTACTTCGCTTAAAACCATGTCGTATCCTAGGACTGATCATTATGCTGACGAAAATTAGAGAAAAAGCGCAAGGTGCTTTTGCATGGGGAATTCTGATAATCATCTGTGTGCCTTTTGCACTATGGGGCATCCAAAATTACTTAGATACCGGTAAAGAACCAGCTGTTGCAACTGTTGGGGACAAAGACTTTTACCAGCGAGACGTTAATAATGCTTATGAGCAATATAGGCAAAGTTTACAGGGAGTGTCGATTGACGAAGAGATATTGAAAGCTCAAGCATTGGAAAAATTGATCAAGGATGAAGTTTTGCTTCAATATGCTTATAAAGCAGGGCTAGTTGCTAGTGATGAAACTACTCGGGAATTTATAACGTCGCTGCCCTATTTTCAAGTCGATGGGAAATTTGACGACAAACGATATAAGGCGCTTTTGAGTGCGCAAAAAATGTCATCAGCGGAGTTTGTTGGCAGAATCAAAAACGCTCTAATTATGGAGCAATTTCAGCAAAGCATTATCGATAGCAGCTTTGCTACTCAGTATGATGTGGAGAGTTTTTTTAAAATCCAAAATCAACAGCGTGATGCCGAATTTTTGACGGTTGCTTATCAAAAACAAGCACAGCCATCTGACGAGGAAATTACTGCTTACTACCAGCAACATCAGGATTTATATCAAACACCTGAGCAAGTATCGGTCCAATATGTGGAATTGGCTCTTGAAGACTTGGCTAAAAATATCCAAGTCACTGATGAAAAATTAAAAGCTTTTTATGAAGATCAGAAAGGCCAGTACACCACGCCGGAACGAAGAAAAATCAGCCATATTTTGTTTGCTGTCAATGATAAAGTTACCGATCAACAAGCATTAGAAAAAGCGATAAAAGCGAAATCAGAGCTTGCTAACAAAGACTTTGCAGTATTGGCGTCAGAAGTTTCCGATGACAAATTGACAGCTAAGGCCGGCGGAGACTTAGGTCTGTTCAATGCTGGTGATATGGAAAAAGCATTTGAAGATAGCGCCAGCACTTTAAAGCTTGGCGAGGTTTCTGAGCCTGTTAAATCCGCATTTGGCTATCATTTGATAAAGGTGACAGAATTAATACCTGGTGAAGTTAAATCGTTCGATTCAGTTAAGCCTGAGTTGGCGGTTGCGTATCAAAAAAATCAAGCTGAAAACGCCTTTTATGAGGCGGGTGAAAGATTAACTGAAACTAGTTTTGAAAACCCTGATAATTTGCAACCTGTTGCGAATGCATTAAATCTGAAGATTAAACAAACCGCGTTATTTGATCGAGATAAAGGTGAACTAATTGCTGCCGATGAGAAAATTCGCAATGCAGCGTTTTCCGAAGAAGTATTGCAAGGCAATAACAGCACGCCAATAGAATTAGGAACTGATCGATTGGTTGTGTTGCGTGTCTTAGAACATAAAGCAGCCGCCGTAAAACCTTTGCAAGAGGTTAGTAGTCAAGTTGTTAGCGCTTTGTCTGCAGAAAAAGCTAAAAAACAGGCACTTGAATCAGCGCAGAAAATCAAAGAGCGGTTATTAGCTGGTGAATCTATTCAGTCAGTTGCGGCTGAAAATAAATTTGCAGTGAAAAAACTTACAGGACTGGCTCGGAATAGGAATGATGTGCCGGTAGAGCTCAGACAGGGGATTTTCAAAGCAGCTAAACCGGTTGGTGATAAAGCAACGGTATTTATAACTGAATTGGCTTCCGGTGAGCAGGCTGTAGTTAGCGTTTCCAAGGTTCAAGAAGGTGTGATGAGTGCCGACGATAAAAAACAGCTTCCGCTAGCTATTAAAAATATCGGTAAAGCGTTTGGTCAAGCAGATTTTAATGCTTTAATAAACAGCTTGCAGGCCAAGGCTGATATATCAGTTAAAACGCCAAAGTAATACTGGTTTTTTACCGGGAACAAAAAAAAGGGAGCTTAATGCTCCCTTTTTTTGTGTAGTGTTTTTAAGACGCGGCTAGTCCGGCAATATTATAGCCCGCATCTACATAGGTAATTTCCCCAGTAATACCTGATGCAAGATCGGAACATAAAAAGGCAGCCACATTGCCTACCTCATCAATGCTGACATTGCGTTTTAATGGCGCAGTATCGGCCGCTTTGCTGAGCATCGCTTTAAAATTATTGATACCGGCAGAAGCCAGTGTCTTTATTGGTCCGGCAGACACGGCATTTACTCGTGTGCCTTCAGCGCCTAGTGCAACCGCCATGTAACGAACATTTGCTTCCAAACTGGCTTTGGCAACGCCCATAACGTTGTAGTTAGGAATTGCACGTTCAGCGCCCAGATAACTTAAAGTTAACAATGAACCGTTGCGCCCTGCCATTAAATGCCGTCCCGCTTTAGCTAAAGCCGTAAAGCTGTATGAGCTTACATCATGGGCAATGCGGAAATTGTCACGAGTGGTTGCATTAACATAATCGCCATCTAGTGCATCGCGGGGCGCAAATGCGACAGAATGCACGATTGAATCCAGCCCATCCCAATGTTCGCTCAGTTTTTTAAAGACATTATCGATGTGCTCATCAATGCTGACATCACATTCAATAGTAATAGATGAATTACATTGTGCCGCCATATCTTCAACGCGACTTTGCAATTTTTCATTCTGGTATGTAAAAGCCAGTTCGGCACCTTCGCGGTGCATGGCTTGAGCGATACCCCAGGCGATCGAGCGATTGCTGGCTAGGCCGACAATCAACACGCGTTTACCCTGCATAAAACCCATAGTTCTCCCCCTTATTATTAGTGGCTTGTTGTTGGAATGGCGGCAAGTATCTATGAGCAACCTTATGATGTCTAGCACTTTGTCGGTCAACTCGTGCGTGATCTTGGGCTTACTTTATTGATCTTACTGTAAATCGGCTATGATGCTTGTCGGTCAGATAATTCCTCTCATAGCAGCTATGAACATCAGCGTTTAAAAGACAATTATCTTCTATCAACATAGATCTTTAAAAATTCTTAATGGAAGGTTAAAGTAAGCTTTAGTTATCTGTTTTAAGCATAGAATTGAGTAATTAAACCTAATCTGATGTTTTTATCTTAAAGTTAAAACGAATTTCTCCCATATTGTTAATAAGCCATCACTAAAAATTTTCCGACACACAACACATGCAAAAACAACTGACCGCCAGAGACTGGATTCTCTATTCGCTGCTTAGCGTACTGATATTTTTATTGTTGCTAGCCATGTATCAGATTGATCGACAGTGGTTAAAACTTACCGAAATGGAAACGGCAATGTCAGAGCAGTCCAAGGATATGCGAGAACTGCGTAGCGCTATTTCGTCAGGCACCTTGTCAACGGCATCTGCGGCTAATGCTTCACAAGCCAAAGATGTCGCACCAGCCTTTAAACGAGCTCAAGCCGCAACGCGTTTGCCTGATTACGCTCAGGGTGATTGGGTTGTAGATTTTCTGGAGACAAATCTCAAGACACTGACACCCTTGATTTCTACTGACGGGTATGCAGCAAACGTTCAAAGTTTTGTGCAGGAGAGTTTAGTTACTCGCGATCCCGATACGTTGGAATGGCAAGGGTTGATCGCTAAAAGCTGGAAAGTCAGTGATGACGGTTTGACTATCAGCTTTCAATTGCGTGAGGATGTCACCTTTTCCGATGGCGTACCTTTAACCGCTGAGGATGTGGTTTTTACCTACAATTTTACAATTAATGAGGCAATACAAGCGCCAAGTGATAGAGCTTCCCTGCAAAAAGTTAAGGAGGTTAAAGCCAATGGCAAATATGAAGTAGTGTTTACTTTTAATGAACCGTATTTTCTGGCGATGTCATTGGCGGGCGGGAGTGCTATTTTGCCCAAGCATTTCTATGAACAATATTTGAAAGATCCACAAAAATTTAACCAATCCAAAGGCTTACTTTTGGGCAGTGGCCCTTACAAATTGACGGACCCTAAAAACTGGAGTCCGGATAAGGGCAATGTGGAGCTAGTACGTAATGAACGCTATTGGGGAGACGTGCAGCCCGCCTTTAACCGTTTATTGTGGAAGATCATCCAGAACGATAGTGCCCGGCTAACTACTTACCGCAACGGTCAAATAGATTCTTACCTTGCCCGGCCGGTGGAATATCAGGCACTAAAGACAGACGAACAAATCACCGCTAAAAGCCAGCTTTTTGAATATATGAGTTTGGCGCGAGGCTATAAATACATAGGCTGGAACCAAGAGCGTGACGGTAAACCGACCAGATTTGCCGATAAGCGTGTCAGACAGGCGATGACGTATTTGACTGATGTCAATCGCATCATTGATGAAGTCTATTTTGGCTATGCCGAACCTGCCATCGGCCCTTTTGGCAGCAAAACCAAACAGCACGATAGCAGCTTGCAAGCCTATCAGTTCAATGTGGACAAAGCTAAAGCCTTACTGAAAGAGGCCGGTTATGAAGACCGAAACGGCGATGGCGTATTGGAAGACAAGGCTGGCCAACCCTTTGAATTCAAACTGATCTACACCCAGTCAGTTGAAGACTACAAACGCTTGGTGTTGTTGTTAAAAGATGCCTTTGCCAAAGCTGGAGTGAAATTGATTGCTTCGCCGCAAGAGTTTCCGGTGTTGTTGGAAAGCTTGAATACGAAAGATTACGACGCCAGCATGTTGGCTTGGGGCGGCGGGCTTGAAAGCGACTTATATTATGTTTTTCATAGTTCGCAGGCCAAAGAAGGCAGTAATCGCAACAGTTACAAAAATACAGAATTGGATAAGGTGATTGAGCAAGCTCGCAGCACCGTCAATGACGACAAGCGCATGCCATTGTGGCAGCAGGCCGAGCGGATTATTTATGAGGATCAGCCTTATACGTTTCTAGTCCGAACCAAAGACTTGCTGTTTGTCGATAAACGTATCGCCAATGTGCAAATGACCAAAACCGGTTTGAATCTAGGTGGCTTGCCTCAGGAAAATTACGTCCCGTTGCAACAGCAAAAATATAAGCAATAAACCGAGGACTAACCGATGTTAACTTACCTAGTTCGACGATTATTGCTAATGATCCCCACGTTACTGGGGATTTCTATTGTGGTGTTCACCGTGATGGCCTTATCACCTGGTGGTATTACGCCACAAGCGTTGACCAGCGGCATGGAAATGAAACCCGAACAGCGTAAGGCGATAGAAGATTATTACAACAAGCGTTACGGTTTAGACAAACCCGCGCCGGTGCAATACTTACGCTGGCTGAATAATGTTTCGCCGATCGGTTTTGTCTCCGATGATCAGGGCAATCGTGGCGAATTTTCTTTCAGTAAAGGCATGGACTTGGGCACCAGCTTTCAATACGGTCGGCCGGTATCGGATATTCTCGCCGAACGTATTCCGATTACGCTGCTGCTTAATCTAGTGACTATTCCTGTCACCTACCTAATTGCCATTTTGGTTGGAATGAAGTCCGCGACCAATCGCGGCGGCTCTTTCGATGTGGGTATGGGTATGTCAATGCTGGCTTTATGGTCGATTCCGACCATGCTGGCCGGCGTGCTGTTGCTGGGTTTTTTCGCTAACGTGCAGCATTTTCAATGGTTTCCGACCGCCGGGATAGGCAGCCGCGAAGCGCAGGACATGCCCTTCCTACCACATTGGGAGCAGACAGGTTTTGTGCGCGGATTCTTGCTGGATCGAATATGGCATTTGGTGTTGCCGGTGTTGTGTTTATCTTACGGTGGTTTTGCGGCACTGGCTAAATTGACCCGTACCTCAATCCTTGAAAACCTGGATTCCGATTATGCCCGCACCGCACGTGCTAAGGGCCTGGCTGAAAATGACGTGTTGTGGCGGCATGTATTTCGCAACAGCCTGCTGCCGCTGATTACCGTATCGGCAGGTCTGCTGCCCAGTTTATTGGCCGGGTCGTTGATCGTCGAAAACATTTTCAGCATCAACGGCATGGGCCAATTGGCTGTGGAAGCAGTCAAAGGCCGTGACCGCGAACTGGTATTGTCGATTACCTGGGTGAGTGGTTTTCTTACCTTAATTGGTTACTTGATTGCCGATTTTTGTTACACCCTGGCCGATCCGCGGGTGACTTATGACTAATGTTGTCAGTCGAGAATCCTTTGCCGCCCGTATTTGGCGCAAAACGCTGGATGGCGTCGGCGTCAAAGTTGGCTTTGCTTGGATAGGGTTGTTGGTATTTGCCGCTGTGTTTTCGCCATTTCTGGCCAATTCCATGCCGCTGTTGATGAGCAAGGATGGTGCTATTTCTGCGCCGGTGTTGAAATATTTGTCGGTGGAAGATGTCTGGGTATTGGCAAACTTTTTCCTTGCGTTGATTATTTACCGTCTCCGTATTGCTGTTGGTAAGCGTGTTCTGCTGTTTTTGCTGGGCAGCGCATTGATTGCAGTGTTCGCCAATTTGTTGATCAAACCGCCAGCGTTGGTGATCTATGACGATTTTCGCACCCCGGCCTATACACAAGTTGATTGGCGGATTATGCCGCCCATTCCCTATGCGCCGACCGATTACTTGCGTGATATGGTCAGTAAAGGCTTGGAAGCGCCTTTTGCAACGCAAGGCCATGTTCATTTAATGGGTACCGAAGAAAACGGTGCAGACGTGTTGAGCCGAATGATCCATGCCTGCCGGATTGCCTTGAGTATTGGTTTAATTGCGTCCGGTATTGCGCTATTTATCGGCGTGATAGTGGGCGGTTTGATGGGCTATTTCTCCGGCATCGTCGATATGTTGGGTATGCGTTTGGTGGAAATCTTCGAAGATATTCCGACCCTGTTTTTGCTGCTGACTTTCGTGGCGTTTTTTGGCCGCAGTCTGTACATGATGATGGTGATTATCGGTGTCACAGGCTGGTCCGGTTATGCTCGATTTGTTCGCACCGAATTCCTGAAATTGCGTAAACAAGATTATGTGCAGGCCGCAGTCGCTAGCGGCTTACCGCTGACGTCGATATTGTTTCGGCACATGTTGCCCAATGGCGTCGCGCCGTTGCTGGTGTCGGTCAGCTTCGGTATTGCCGGGGCGATTCTGGCGGAAGCCACTTTAAGCTTTCTCGGTCTAGGGGTCGTAGATGCGCCGTCCTGGGGGGCGATGCTGGATCAGGCGGTCAAGTCGTCGAGTTTTAACTGGTGGATGGCGGTGTTTCCCGGCGGGGCGATTTTTATGACCGTGTTTGCCTATAACTTGATCGGTGAGGCGTTCCGTGATGCCATCGATCCTAAGCTTTCAGGCAAAGGGGAGGGGGTATGAGCCAGTCATTGCTGGAAGTTCGCAATCTGCGCACCTATCTGCAATCGGGCGGCCGGGAAGTGAGAGCAGTTGACGATGTCAGTTTCAGCATCCCCAAAGGCGATACTTTTTGTCTGGTTGGTGAATCAGGCAGCGGTAAGTCGGTCAGTGCATTATCGGTGATTCGACTTTTGCCGCAAGGCGTGGCGTCTCATCCAACTGGCGAAATACTCTTCAACGGCCAGGATTTATTGAAACTGGACGATCCAGGCATACGCGCGGTACGCGGATCGCAAATTGCAATGATCTTTCAAGAGCCGATGACTTCGCTGAATCCGGTGTTGACCATCGGCGAGCAAATCACCGAAGCTTTGCAAATCCATCATCCGAATATGAGCGATGAGGAAGCCCAAGAACGCACGATGCTGGCCTTGGAGCAGGTGCAGATCCCGCAAGCGTCCGGCCGCTTCCGCGATTATCCGCACCAGCTGTCCGGCGGCCAGCGGCAGCGGGTGATGATCGCGATGGCCTTAGCCTGTGAGCCGCAATTACTGATTGCCGACGAACCTACCACCGCGTTGGATGTGACCGTGCAGGCCGAGATTCTGCGGCTGATGCGTAAATTGCAGGACGATACCGGCATGAGCATGTTGTTTATCACCCATGACTTCGGGGTAGTTGCGCAAATGGCGCAATGGGTCGGCGTGATGCAACAGGGCAAGCTGGTTGAAGTTGGCCCAAGCTCAGCAGTTTTGCACAATCCACAGCATGCCTATACCAAGCAGTTGCTGGCGGCGTTACCGGAGAATTTAGCAAAACCGGTGCATTTGCAGACATTACGGCAGTTGGAACAAGAGACAGAGTCAAAACCGCTGCTGCAAATCCGTGATTTGAAAGTCTGGTTCCCGATTAAAAAAGGCGTGTTCCGCCATACTGTTGATTATGTGCGCGCGGTAGACGACGTGTCGCTGGATGTTCCGCAAGGTCAAATCGTCGCACTGGTTGGTGAATCCGGCTGCGGCAAAACCACGTTAGGTCGGGCGGTGTTGCAATTGGAACCGCCGACTTCCGGCAGTATCCAGATAGACGGTCAAGAGCTGATCGGGCTTTCCGCCCGCGAATTACGACCAATGCGACGAAAAATGCAGATTGCTTTCCAGGATCCGCAATCGTCGTTGAATCCGCGTTTGTTAGTTGAAACCACGTTGACCGAACCGATGAAAGTCCATGGCATCGGCGCAAATCATGAAGAGCGTATCGAACTGGCAAGTGTGCTATTGGAAAGCGTGCAACTAAACCGGGATTTTCTGTGGCGTTACCCGCACGAATTTTCCGGCGGACAACGTCAGCGAATTGGCTTGGCGCGAGCGCTGGCATTAAACCCGGAATTTATCGTTTGCGACGAAATCACCAGTGCATTAGATGTGTCGGTGCAGGCAGAGATTTTGCAGTTGCTGTTGAACATTCGCCAGCAACGCAATTTGACTTTGCTATTTATCACTCACAATATTGGCGTGGTGGAATATCTCAGTGATCAGACCGTGGTGATGTATCAAGGCAAGATTGTCGAGCGGGGAAAAACTGCGCAGGTTTGTGGGCAGCCGCAACATCCTTATACCCAAAAGCTCCTGTCTGCGGTACCGAGGTTAGTGGTTTAGGAGTGTTTTTGCGGTTTACTGTTAGGCCAGTAGGTAAAGGCAAACAGCCAAATCATGATGATATTGACGACCGGAATCAACAGGCAAAATACCCAGCCGCGGTGAATTCCGGCTTTGTCCAGTATTTTAGAGCCCAACCACAGGATGAAAACGCCAAAGGCGGTGATTAAGATAATTTCCATGGTCTACTCGGAATGATTTTTGTGGGCGGGCCAATCTATCAGGCCAAGCTGCAAAAATATCAGTAATAATCCGAAGCCCGGCAAAAACACCAATAAAGCCCAGGCAGGATTAAAACCGGCTTTGTTGTAAATAACGCCGATGGGAATTACGATCATCAGGCCGACGATGATGATTTGACCAAACTCTGGAAACATAAGCGCCGAGCCTTACGGTTGGTTGTTGAGCGTGCGAAATAAATAGTCTGTAGGATGTGCTGAGGAAACGAAGCGCATCTGTCGAGAAATGATGCGCTTCACGCTGTTCAGCACATCCTACGGACTGATTATTTTTTGATGTAAAGATCAGTAATCGTGCCGGTAATCATTTCCGCAGCGAAAGCGAAAGTTTCTGACAAGGTTGGATGCGGATGGATGGTCAAACCAATGTCTTCAGCATCAGCACCCATTTCCAGTGCTAGTACGGCTTCGCCAATTAATTCTCCGGCGTTAGTGCCGACTATGCCGGCACCGAGAACTCTACCGGTGTCTTTTTCGCAGATTATTTTGGTTAAGCCTTCTTTGCGGCCGATGCTTAATGAACGGCCACTGGCTGCCCATGGGAATACGGCTTTGTCGTAAGCGATACCTTGTTCAGCCGCCTGGTTTTCAGTCAAGCCCATCCATGCCACTTCCGGATCGGTGTAGGCGACCGAAGGTATGGTCAGTGCGTCAAATGCAGATTTATGACCAGCAGCCACTTCTGCTGCCACTTTGCCTTCATGCACGGCTTTGTGGGCAAGCATCGGGTTGCCAACGATGTCGCCGATAGCAAAAATGTGCGGGACGTTAGTGCGTTGTTGTTTATCAACGTTGATAAATCCAGCGTCATCAACATTGATACCGGCCAGTTCGGCTGCGATTTTCTTGCCGTTTGGTCGTCGGCCCACAGCAACCAGTACCGCATCGTATGTTTCCGATGCGGGCGCGTCTTTGCCTTCAAAGCTGACTTCTAAAGCTTTTTTATGAGCTGTTATGCCAGTGACTTTGGTATTCAGCCAGATATTTTTGTATTGCTTTTTAATGTGGCGATATAAAGGTGTCACCAGATCGTTATCGCAGCCGGGGATGATTTGCTCCATCAGCTCGACCACGCTGATTTCTGAACCCAGGGCATGATAAACGGTCGCCATTTCCAGACCAATAATGCCGCCACCAACAATCAACAATTTTTTAGGAATTGTTTTGAGTTCCAGTGCATCGGTGGAATCCCAAAGGCGCGGGTCATCATGCGGAAAACTGGGGATTTTGGTTGGTGTTGAACCAGCTGCAATAATGGCTTGATCAAAGGTAACGGTTTTAATTTCCGTGTCACTTTTGACTTCGATGCTGTTGCTGGAGGTAAATTGACCAACACCTTGTAGTAAGGTCACTTTACGTTGTTTTACCAGACGAGCCAGGCCATCATTCAGGCCTTTGCTGACGCTTTCTTTCCAGGAACGAATTTTGTCGATGTCAAAAGTCGGCTTGCCGTAACTGATGCCATGTTTTTCAAAGTCATCCAGTTCGTGGATGACTTGCGCCATGTGCAATAAAGCCTTGGACGGAATGCAGCCGACATTAAGGCAAACGCCACCCAATACCGGGTAACGTTCGATCAAAACGACTTGCTTACCCAAATCCGCTGCACGAAATGCAGCCGTGTAACCGCCTGGGCCTCCGCCCAGAACGACCACTTCGGCATGGATTGTAGATTCATCAACCGCTGTTTTAGCTTCCATAGATTTACTCCTTTAAAGTAATAGGCGGCGAATATCGCTTAAGTTTTGTTTGACCACCGCCATAAAGCGGGCACCTTCTGCGCCATCAATTACTCGGTGATCGTAAGTCAAATCCAGCGGCAGCATCAATCTAGGAATAAATTCCTTGCCGTTCCAAACCGGTTGCATTTTTGCACGGGTCACGCCGAGTATGGCGACTTCCGGAGCATTAACAATAGGTGTAAATGCGGTGCCGCCGATGCCGCCCAAGCTGGAGATGGTTAAACAGCCGCCTTGCATGTCGGCTGGAGACAGCTTACCGAGTCTGGCTTTTTCACTCTTTTCTGCCAATTCAACTGCGATCTCGTTGATGCCTTTGTTATTGACGTCGCGCAGTACCGGTACCACTAAGCCATTCGGGGTATCCACGGCAATACCGATGTTGAAGTATTTCTTCAAAATCAGTTTTTCGCCATCGGGAGACAGTGAGGCATTAAATTGTGGAAACTGCTGCATGGCAGCAACTAAGGCTTTGATGATGAAGATCAATCCGGTGACTTTGACTTCGCCTGATGATTTTTCAGCATTCAGAGCAACACGGAAGGCCTCTTGGTCGGTGATGTCAGCTTCGTCGTGGTAAGTCACCAAAGGCAGGTTAAGCCAGACGCGGCTTAAGTTTTGGCCGGTAAGTTTTTTGATTTTACTCAGCTGGCGTTCTTCTGTGTCGCCAAATTGAGTGAAATCCACTGCTGGAATAGGCGGAATGCTGCCGCCACCTTGACTAAAGCCTTCGGTCATCGCTTTTTTGACGAAGTTTTTAACATCGTCTTTCAGGATGCGACCTTTACGACCAGTACCGGTTTTGATACCGCTGATGTCAACGCCTAATTCACGAGCAAACAAGCGCACTGCCGGAGTTGCGTGAGCGGCTTTGCCGTTATTCGATGCCTGAGACTGTGCTTGTACGACAGGTGCAGGTTTCGGAAGTTTCGGCGCTGGAGCCGTAGCCACTGCAACAGGTTCCGGAGCTGCAGCGGGAGCACTTACTGGTGCAGCAGGCTGTGCAATCTCAGGAGCGGCTGGCGCTTCGGCACTGACCAATAGCGTTGCAATCAAGGTACCTTCGGCGGCTTTGTCACCTTTCTTGATGAACACTTCTTGCACGGTACCCGCCGCAGTGGACGGTAAGTCCATACTGGCTTTGTCGGTTTCCAGGACTGCCAGCGTTTGTTCAGCAGCGATAATATCGCCCGCTTTAATCAGTACATCAACGACATCAACTTCGGCAGTGCCGACGTCTGGAACTTTAATTTCTATTAGAGCCATGTTATGTGTTTCCGTTAGATTAACCAGGGAGCTATTACGTCTGGATTGATGCCGTATTTAGCAATGGCAACATCCACTTTTGCTGCATCAAACTGGCCAAGATCAGCCAAGCTTTTTAGCGCTGCAACAGTGACGTGGTAGCGGTCAACTTCAAAGAAGCGGCGCAGATTTTCCCGGGTATCGGAGCGGCCAAAACCATCGGTACCCAACACGGTATAAGGCGCTGAAATATAGGCTCGAATTTGTTCTGCAAACGCGCGGGTGTAATCACTAGCCGCAATGACAGGGCCTGTAGCGCTGTCCAGGCAGTTGGCAACATGGGATTTTTTTGCAGTTTCGGTGGGATGTAATCGATTCCAGCGTTCAATTGTCTGTCCGTCTCGGGCCAGTTCGGTGAAACTGGTGCAGCTCCAAAGATCAGATTCAACACCCCAATCATTGCGCAGTAATTCGGCGGCAAATTCTACTTCCCGGAAAATTACGCCGGAGCCTAAGAGTTGTACGCGTGGGCCTTTCTTTTTGGCGCCTTGACGGAAACTGTACATGCCTTTGAGGATGTCTTGTTCAACGCCTTTGGGCATAGCAGGATGTTCGTAGTTTTCGTTCATCACAGTGATGTAATAGAACACATCTTCCTGCTCGACATACATACGGCGCAGGCCGTCTTGAATGATTACTGCCAATTCATACGCATAAGTCGGATCGTAAGAAATACAGTTAGGGACAGTTGCAGAAAACAAATGACTGTGGCCGTCTTCATGTTGTAAGCCTTCGCCATTTAACGTGGTTCTGCCCGCAGTGCCGCCCATCAAGAAACCGCGGGTACGTTGGTCGGCCGCAGCCCAGATCAAGTCGCCGATACGTTGGAAACCGAACATGGAGTAATAAATGAAGAACGGAATCATCGGCACATTGTGCGTGGAGTAAGACGTACCTGCGGCAATCCAGTCACACAAACCACCGGCTTCATTGATACCTTCTTGTAAGACTTGGCCGTGTTTGTCTTCTTTGTAAAACATTAATTGATCGGCATCTTGCGGGGTGTATAGCTGACCGACTTGCGACCAGATACCCAGTTGTCTGAACATGCCTTCCATGCCGAAAGTTCTTGATTCATCAGGAACAATCGGAACGATACGTTTACCGATATTTTTGTCTTTAGTAAGGATATTAAGCAAGCGCACAAAAGCCATCGTGGTGGAAATTTCACGACCTTCGCCGCTGGCTTCCAATAATGCTTTGAAATCATTTAATACAGGTACGTCCAGCGCATAGGACTTGGCTCTTCTTGCCGGTAAGTTCCCGCCCAAGTTGCTACGACGTTGTTGCATGTAAGTCAGTTCTTTAGAGCCTTCAGGGAAGGTCAGGTAAGGCAGACTGTACAATTCATCATCTTTAATCGGCAATTCGTAACGGTCACGGAAGCGGCTTAATGATTCCGTGCTCATTTTTTTCTGTTGATGGGTAATGTTCTGGGCTTGTCCAGACTCGCCCATACCATAACCTTTAATGGTTTTGGCCAGAATTACCGAGGGTTGCCCTTCATGATTAACGGCCGAATGGAAGGCTGCGAACACTTTAGTGGCGTCATGGCCACCGCGATTAAGTTCCCAAATATCCCGGTCAGACCAGTCGGCAACCATCGCTTTAAGTTCCGGGGTGTTAAAGAAAAATTCCCTAACATAGGCGCCATCTTTGGCTTTAAAGGTTTGGAAGTCGCCATCGACGCATTCCATCATGCGTTTGACCAGTAAGCCTTCGTTGTCTCGCGCCAGTAATGCATCCCAACGATGTCCCCAGATGACCTTTATGACATTCCAGCCGGCACCACGGAAAGCACTTTCCAATTCTTGGATGATTTTGCCGTTGCCACGCACCGGGCCATCAAGACGTTGTAAGTTACAGTTGACGACGAAAATAAGATTATCCAGTTTTTCACGGCCAGCCATGCTGATCGCGCCGAGTGATTCCGGCTCATCAGTTTCGCCATCACCAAGAAACGCCCATACTTTGCGTCCAGAAGTCGTAGCAAAGCCACGATCTTGCAGATAGCGCATAAAGCGGGCTTGATAGATCGCCATGATCGGGCCTAAGCCCATTGAAACGGTTGGGAATTGCCAATAGTCCGGCATCAACCAAGGATGCGGGTAAGACGACAGACCGTTACCATCAACTTCCTGGCGGAAACTGTCCATTTGTTGATCGGTTAAACGGCCCAGTAAAAATGAACGGGCATAATCGCCAGGCGCAGAGTGACCTTGCACGAACAGCAGATCGCCGTCATGCGCTTCTGACGGTGCATGCCAAAAATGGTTAAAGCCTACGTCATATAAGACTGCGGCAGAAGCAAAGCTGGCAATATGTCCGCCAACGTTGGTGTTTTTGTTGGCTCTTAATACCATCATCATCGCGTTCCAGCGCACATAGGCGCGGATTTTGTGCTCGATAGTAAAGTCGCCTGGAAACTGGGCTTGCTGGGCTACAGGAATGGTATTGATATAAGCCGTGTTGGCGCTAAACGGTATGTCGAAGCCGGAGTGACGAGTCACCGCTACCAACTGCTCAATAAGAAAGTGCGCGCGCTCACTGCCATCTTGTTCTAAAACGGCTTGCAGTGCTTCTATCCATTCCCTGGTTTCAGCAGGGTCTATGTCCGGTTGTCCGGTACTTTCTGAAATTAAACTATTGGTCATTATTTGATCCTACGAGACGAGTTTGTATGGCTAAAAGTATAAAAACTGTGATATTACGCTGTGAATTTTTATTAGTATTCATCGGGTTGGCAACGCCACCCGAAAACAGCGGTGATGAGGAAAGATCAGGAACGTGCTGGTGCTGCATAGTATAAACAAAATCGATTCCGCTAGGCACCCCCGTTTTGGCTTAGCTGGTAATTCTCTATAGAATTGCTGCATGGAACAAATTGAGTTGTATCTGCATTTTACCAGCGGTAAAGTGCTTTTCGTTTCAAATTGAAAAAGACTTATTGAAAATTGTGGCTGTTCCACAAGGCGTAAAGGTGTATGGCTAAACAGAACGAAAAACATGAATTTGCAAGTGACGCACAAATTTGTCCAAGATGCTCAGCTCCTGAAGTGCGCAAATCGATTTTGCACTCAAGAGATGGTTTATTGCATAAACTCGCCTATAGACCTTATCGGTGTCGGGCTTGTCATTTAAGGTACTGGGAAGTCTCACCGGTAAAGGTTGTTGCCTACACGATCTTGATTGGCCCTGCTCTTGTGTTAAGCATTCTGTGGCTGTTAACCACCGATAGGTTTGCTTCCGAAACGTCTGCTGAAGCCAAGCAAATAAGTACAGATAACATTGAGCCGGTTAAAGAAGATGGTGCGACTGAACTGCAAATGGGTTTGCGTTATGTGATCGGGGACGGTGTTGTCAAAAGTCCTAAAGAAGCGGCAAGTTGGTTTGAAAAAGCTGCAAATCACGGCAGTGCTGAAGGGCAATATCGCTATGGCCTAGCGTTACAAGAAGGGCGTGGTGTGTTGCAGGACTATAAAGCATCTTTTCAATGGCTTGAAAAAGCTGCCCAGCAAGGCCATCCTCAGGCTCAGTACAGTTATGGACAGCTTTATCGAGCAGGCATTGGCGTTGAAGTAGATAGAGCTCGTGCCTATCTTTGGTTTAACCTGGCAGCGGCGCAGGGCGTGGGTGAGGCCGCGTCGGCAAGAGATAGTTTGGTCTGGCAACTTCAGCCTAATCAAGTCAGTGCAATGCAAGCAGAAGCGCGAAGGCTGAGTCAGGCCATTGCTGTTAAGGCTTCTGAAAACACTAAGTAGTTTTTAAAAAGCACACGTGGACTGCTCGACAAGCTAACAAGGTACTGAACGCTTATGTGGAGCCTCTAAAAATTCAAAAGACTCTTTCTCCTTTATGCCCTTTTAGGGGGGGTATGGGAGATGAGGTTTTTAGATGTTTCAACATGAAACATCTAAGGGCGCGCTGAACAAATTGATTTCGCTCATGGTTCGACAAACTCACCACGAACGAAATCAATAAGTTATCGTTCATCTGTCCTTAGACCACCCTTGAGGTGGAGCTTGTCGAAGGATTTAATCAGCGCTTCCCTAAAACTAATTAACACTTTAATCCAAGTTTTTTCACCGGGTCGGTTACCAATTTATCCAATGAAACTTAAAGCTTCTGTTATTGCCTTGGCGTTAAGCCTGGGTACCTTATCAATACATACTCAGGCTGTTGAAATCGAAAAAATCGACTTACCTGATATGGGGGATTCTTCCGGCACGCTAATCAGCCCGCAAGAAGAAAAAGAATTTGGAGAGTTTTTTTTCCGCAGCTTACATAGACAAGTCACTATTAACCAAGATGCGGAAATCCAGCAATACATTCAAACAATTGGCGAAAAACTGACCGCGCACAGTGATACGCCAGGCTATCCGTTTCATTTTTTTGTCGTATTGGAAAATAACATCAATGCGTTCGCGGGGCCGGGTGGCTACATAGGTGTTAATTCCGGACTTATCGTCACTACTGAGGCCGAAAGCGAATTGGCTTCAGTGATGGCCCACGAAATCGCCCATGTCACTCAGCGACATTTATACCGTGCCGCCGAAGCTCAAGGGCGATTGTCAATTCCAACTATGGCGGCTACTTTGGCAGCTATCTTACTTGGTACACAATCGCCGGCAATGGGACAAGCCGCAATTATGGCGATTCAGGCAGGTAGTGTGCAGTTTCAAATTGATTTTACCCGCGATAATGAATTAGAAGCTGATCGCGTCGGTATGCAAACTTTGGCTGCATCACAATTTGATCCGCGCAGCATGCCGACTTTTTTTGAGCGACTACAGCAAGCAACTCGGTATTACGGGCAAAATATTCCCGAGTTTTTAAGAACTCACCCGGTGACGGCAGCGCGGATTTCCGATACGCGTGGACGCGCAGAAAATTATCCTTATAAGCAATACCCGGATTCCCTGGATTTTCTGCTCATCCAAGCAAAACTGCGGGTAATGGCATCGCCCGATAGTGCTGATGTCCAAAAGTTTTTCCAAGCCAGATTGGATCAAGGCACTGTTGAACAACGTGCTGTCGCGCGTTATGGTTTGGGTTTGATTGCATTGAATATGCAAAAGTTCAAAGACGCAGAAAGCATTTTTCAACAATTAACCAAAGAGTTTCCAAATCAGCAACATTATGTCGCGGCATTGGCGCGTACCTCTTTAGAAGCCCGAGATTATCCAGGGGCATTAACGAGATACAAAAAATTAGTCGCGCAATTTCCAGCGAATGATGCGATCAAGTTGGAATATATCAACGCACTACTTAAAACCGGTAATCCTGAACTTGCCAGGAAGACTTTGTTGTCATTGCCTGCCAACATTCAGCAGCAACCCATCTATACGCAACTGATGGCACAAGTGTATGGTGATCTGGGGCAACCTGCTGAATCACATCGATATCTTGCTGATTACTACTATGCGATTGGGCAAACCAAAGACGCTATTTTACAAATCAGGTTAGCGCAAAAATCTAAGGGATTAAATTTTCAGCTGTCTTCCATTCTCAATGAGCGATTACGGTTCTTTTTAGACAGACAAGAAGAAGAGATGCGGAGTCGCTGATTCGCTAGCAGAGCTTAACTGAATGTCAACTGAACAAAACCGCAAACGGTGCCGGGTATTTTGCATATTAGCATTGTCTTAATTTGTTTAAGCTGCTGTTTTATATGTATTTTATATAAATTATTTGGCTGTTTTAGAAAATGCGTTTTTTTTGATGGACATCAACATTTTTGCTGATATAGAATGCCCGCACTTTACGGAGTAGGCCGTTTCGGCCGGGAGGAGGGATAGCCCTAGGGCTAATAACAATAATAATAAAATAGGAAGTTGTTCTGCTTGGGTTTGTACACAATGTACTTTCAATAATAATAATAAGTGCTCAAGATGCCCGCTTTATGCGGGCTTTTTATTGCCCGAAAGAAAATATTTTTATGTGAGTCTCCAACAAAATGGCGACTTAAGAGTCGCCATTTTGTTTCTGAACTGCGTTGTTGTTTTACATGCTTAGACGAACACCCAGCCAGCCGGCCCTAGGCATGCCAGGCGATACGAATCTATCGTTACCGGTGCCGAAGTTGCCCGGTATGCTGCTGGCGTCGCCATAGACGCCAAACGAGTTGTAGTTGTTGTCGAAAATGTTGTCGAGCTTGCCAAATAACGCGACGTTTTCGGTGAATTTGTATTCAGCTCGGGCATTAAACACCCAGTAACCGGATAGTTTAGGGTTGTTGTTAGCTTCATCGCCTCTAAAGACTTGATCGCCGCTGTAGCGGCCATCTAAAGCCAAAGAGAGTTTCTGCCACAAGTCCACGCCAATAGTTGCCTTAAAAATATGCTCAGGAATGCCGGGGATTTTGTCGCCTTGGTCAACCCGTGCAATTTGATCATGATCAAGAGGGTCCAAGCTATCAAAGCCGCTCAAGAAGCGCGCGTTCAAATAAGTGTAATTGGTTGAAAAATGCCAATCGTCGATGCTGCTGAACAATTGCGGATAATTGATCTGCGTGCCCGCTTCTATACCATAGCGGCGCGTTTTGCCGACATTTTGAAAAAAGCCTTGGCTGATCAAGCCGCTGTTCAAGTCACGACGAAAAATAATATCGTTAGTATTCATGGTGTGGAAATAGCCTAAATTCCATTTCAAATCACCTTTGCCTACAGCATTATTTAAATCGCCTCTAAAGCCACCTTCCCAGGTCTTCGCAACTACTTGCTCTAAAGGAGGATCGGCAGTGAAGGAGTTGGGGAGTTTGCACGGTGCTGCAGGATCGGCACAGCTTAATTCCATCGGTGAGGGCGCGCGCGTAGATTCGCTGTAATTGCCGAATACAGTTAAGTTATCAAAAATGTTGTAGGTTAAACCTGCGGATGGATTTAAACGCTCAAAAGTGTGCGAGCCATTCAGTTCAGTACCGTATTTGTCGATCAAATTCATGTGAATGTAGTTGTAACGACCCGCGACGGTGGCAGTTAAGTCGTCGGTGATGGAAAAGCTGTCACTTAAAAACACACCGACTGCGGAGGTGTTGGTGGTGAGACGTACACGGGGCTCATTAACTAATATGCCGCTGCCGATAGTGCCACGATTATCGGTTAAAGAAGCCAATTCGGTATCTGCATTAAAGTGTACCGAGGAATAGTCGTAGCTCGTGCCAACGGTCAGGTTATTTTTGTGTTTGAACAAGTCTTGCGCAAATACGGATTGTAACGAGCCACCACGGCCGCGCATGTTGGTTTGGCTGGTGTTGTTGGTGCCACCTTCGACGGCATCGTCAGCCAGAACTTGATTGCCATTGGTATCCGTAACAATTTGCTCATCAGGGCCTGGTGTTTCGCAAAGCAGTGTCGGATCAGCCAAACACGCTTCAAAATCACTGGTATCTCCATTAAAAGACTTAACGCGATTTTGCCTAAAGTAAGCATTACCGCTGACTTCAATATCGTCAGTTACATCGTAGCTTCCGGCCAATTCCGAAAAGAACATCCGGGTGATAGTTTGATCAGGATGGGTAAATACTGATTTTCTGCCTTCTTGTCTCAGCATGGTTTCCGGTGTTGCACCATTGCCGCGCATGTCATTGTCATTGGCGGCCAGGGTCAAATCCAGTGAGCCTTTATCGCCACGCCAGCTCAAGGTGCCGAACGCCCGCTCTGCTTTAGTCGGTGAAAAATTACGCCAGCCATCTTCTTCAAAGTGGTTCAGGTCTAAAAAATAGCCCCACGTGCCATTGTTCCAGCCGCTGGTTAATTCTTCTGAATGCCGATCCCAAGAACCGCCATAGACTTCGATTTGGTGTCCCGGAGCGGAAAAGCCGGTCTTGGTTTTAACTGAGATGGCACCACCTAAACTGTTTAAACCATAAACCGGGTTGGAGCCGCCATATAAGGCCATCGAATCAACCGCACCTTCAGGAATTAAATCCCAATTGACCGTGTCGCCAAACGGCTCATTAAAACGCACGCCGTTAACATAGGTGGATAAGCCTTGCGGCATGCCCAATAACGGTGAGGCAACAAAACCACGATAGTAAATATCCGGTTGTAGCGGGTTATTTTGCGCTTCATTGATAGAAACACTGCCTAAATACTGGTTGATGTAATCGGCCAGTGAAATACTTTGAGCTTTTTGCAGTTTTTCGGCAGATACGGTTTGGATGTTACTTGGAAGTTTATTTGCATCAACACCGCGGCCATCCAAGGGGCTGGTCGATATAACATTCATAACGCCTAAGTCCAAGGGTTCATCTTTAGCCACTGCAATATTGACCGCAGTCAGGCTACATAGCCCAAGAGTGGTGTAAACAAGTTTTTTCATGACAATCCAGAATTTCAAAAAGCTGGCATGGTAACGAAAATGCGGTGCAGTCTCTATGAATGCGGGGTTAAAAGGAAAAATTCCTTAAACTGGATTTGTGAATTACAGCGCTGAAAAGAAAATATTTCGCTTAGCTAAGCACAGGGTGATATAGTCGACTTAATGAGAATTATTCTTGATTAAGAACTTATCGGTTCATACCAAGGTTGCACAAATGACAACGAGCTTAAAAAATCTGGCGGTAGGTAATATCGGTAAAGTGATAGGTTTTGATCAATCCGGTAAAGCTTACCGAAAACGTTTGCTGGCAATGGGTTTAACGCCGGGCATTGAATTTAGCATTACCCGTTTTGCGCCGATGGGCGACCCGGTGGAAATCAAATTGCGTGGCTTTTCGTTAACGCTGCGTAAAGATGAAGCGGCTGTGGTGCTGGTAGAGAAGCTGTCATGACCACTACCTTTATCGTCGGCGTTGTCGGCAATCCCAATTGCGGTAAAACCACGCTGTTTAATGTGTTAACCGGTTCCCGCCAGCACGTCGGTAATTGGCCCGGCGTGACGGTAGAAAAAAAGACCGGCGAATATATGTTTGCCGATCAGCGTATCGAGTTGGTTGATTTGCCTGGCACCTATTCTTTAGAAGCTGCCGATGATCAGGTATCGCTGGATGAAAAAGTCGCCAGGGATTTTGTCGCCTCGCGGCAGGCGGATTTGGTGATCAACATTATTGATGCCTCCAACATAGAACGTAATCTTTACTTAACATCGCAGTTGATTGAAATGCGAGTACCGATGTTGTTGGTACTCAACATGATGGACGCCGTTAAACATCGCGGCATTAAAATCGATACCGATTTTTTGGCCGAAAAGCTGGGTTGCCCAGTGGTGCCTATTTCAGCAGCCACCGGCAATGGCTTGGCGGCATTAAAAACAGCGGTAAGCCAAGCGGTGCTCAGTAAACCGATCCCTACAGTCGCTATCCCCTACGAATCAGCGTTAGAAAAGGCGATCGAACAACTTTTACCTTTACTAGAGCAAGCTTCACTGCAACAGCCCTGCGATCCGCGTTGGTTAGCTATGCGTTTGCTGGAAGATGATACGCTGGCGCGGCAGATCGCCGGGCCGACATTGTTGCCTAAAGTGGCCGAACTGCAACGGCAGGTAGAGTCGGAAACTGATGACGAAATCGACATACTGGCAGCAGATGCCCGCTATGGTTTTGTCAATCAACTGACTCAAGGTGCAGTTTGTAAACTCAATGAAGTCAGCCGGCATAATACCGAGATAATCGATAGCGTCGTGCTCAATCGATTTTTAGGCATTCCGATTTTTTTGCTGGTGATGTACGCGATGTTTATGTTTACCATCAACATCGGCAGTGCGTTTGTGGATTTTTTCGATCAGAGCGTCGGCGCGTTGCTGGTTGATGGTTTAGCGCTGTTCTTAGCTGGGTTGAATTGGCCCGAATGGCTGGTGGTATTGTTCACCCAAGGTGTCGGCGGCGGTATACAAGTGGTGGCCACGTTTATTCCCATTGTCGGTTTTTTATTTATGTTTTTATCGGCGCTGGAAGATTCCGGCTACATGGCCAGAGCCGCGTTTGTGATGGACAGGTTCATGCGCATGATCGGTTTGCCGGGTAAATCGTTTGTACCGATGATTGTCGGCTTTGGCTGCAATGTGCCTGCCATTATGGCCACCCGCACGCTGGAAAATCAGCGCGACCGAATACTGACCAACCTAATGAATCCATTTATGTCCTGCGGAGCACGATTGCCGGTGTATGCCTTATTTGCGGCGGCATTTTTTCCAGTGGGCGGGCAAAATCTGGTATTCGGTTTATATATATTAGGTATAGCCGTGGCGGTGTTTACTGGCCTGATCATGCGTCACACCTTATTTAAAGGTGAATCCTCGCCGTTTATCATGGAATTACCTGCATATCATTTGCCGACGGCCCAAGGCGTGTTCCTTAGAACTTGGGATCGGCTGAAATCGTTTTTGGTCAATGCCGGCAAGGTCATCGTGCCGATGGTATTGGTGTTAAATTTTCTTAATGCACTGGGGATTGATGGCAGTTTTGGTCAACAAAACAGCAACAAATCCGTACTCAGCGAGATCGGTCGGCATTTAACGCCAGCCTTTAAACCGATGGGCATTGCCAACGATAATTGGCCCGCAACCGTGGGTATTTTTACCGGTGTATTAGCTAAAGAAGCCGTAGTGGGAACTTTGGATGCCTTATACAGTCAAATGGCAACGTCTGACGCCAATGCAACCGAAGAAACGCCGTTCAATTTGCAGCAAGCATTATTAGAGGCTTGTTTAACCATCCCTGAAAATTTAGCTGCCGTTGCCGACAGGCTGCTTGATCCACTAGGCTTGAGCGTTGATGCCGCGGTCAGCGAACAAGAAATCAACACCGATACCTATACCGCTATGCGCAGCAGTTTCGATGGTAAGGCGGGCGCGTTTGCTTACCTGCTGTTCATTTTGTTGTATGCGCCTTGCGTGGCCGCAACTGCGGCTATTTATCGTGAGACTAATGCCGGTTGGACAATGTTTGTAGTGTGCTGGACGACCGGCATTGCCTACCTGACGGCGACCGTTTTTTATCAAAGTATGACCTTTGCTCAGCACCCTGAGTATTCCTTAGCCTGGATTGGCAGCTTGATTGCAGTGTTTATGCTGACGCTGCTTGGGCTGTGGCTTAGCGGCAGAAATATAGTGATAAAACCACGCCAGGAGGTTGCGCCATGATATTGTCGGATTTGCGGGATTATCTAAAACAACAGCGCAAAGTGGCGTTGAAGGATTTAGTTAATCATTTCAACATGGATGCCGATGCCCTCAGAGGCATGCTGGGCAAATGGATCAGCAAAGGCAAAGTCCGCAAAATGCCCATGACCTCATCCTGTGGTACCACGTGCTGCCAATGTGATCCGACCTTAACAGAGCTTTATGAATGGGTGGAGAGCGAGTAAGCCAGTTCCTACAAGGCACTAAAACTGGTCTACGCTTGTAGCTTTGCATCTGCTAGGACCAACTCATGTCTGAACAACAATCCAATATTCTGCTCGGTTACGTATCTGAGGTGCGTGGCGATGGCATGATTGCCAGAATGGCCGAAGAGCATGCGACTGAAACCCCGCTAATCAAAGTCGGCGATGAAGAAATACTGGCCGGACATATCGGTTCTTATGTCGTTATCCGACAAGCCAAAATCGCTGTCTTGGCAATGGTTCATAAAGTGTGGGGACATGATCGCTTCGATCCGGCCGACCGGCGCAATACCGATCGCTTTATTGCGCTTATCACGGTAGGTGAAATTCAGGATGACGGTACCTTTATTCGCGGGGTGCGCCATTATCCAACGCCAGGTGCCAAAGTCTATGCGGTGGGCATGGAAGAAATTAATGCGATTTTCTCAAAATTCAGAGACTACAATTTTTTCATAGGGCAGTTGTCTTCCCACAAGGATTATCATTTAAGCCTGGATCCTCGGGCACTATTCGGGCGGCATTTTGCCATTGTCGGACAGTCGGGTTCCGGTAAATCATGGACGGTAACCAGTCTTATTCAAAACACCATCAAAGCCATGCCCAAGAGCCATATCATCATGCTGGATTTGCATGGCGAATATTGCTGGAAGGATGATAACGGCACGCTGCATTCGGCATTTGCCGAAAACCAGGTCAATTATATCGACGCCATGGAAATGGAAATGCCGTATTGGATGATGACTTATGCGGAACTGGTCGATTTGTTCATCGATAGAACTGATAGCGGCGCGACTCTGCAAATGTCTTATATGCGGGAGATTTTACAGCAGCTTAAACGCAAGGAAGCCAAGCAGATTGGTTTGGACACGGTGTCTATCGATACCCCGATTTACTTTTCGTTAGCCGAGTTGTACATGCAATTTAAGGCGGCTAACGAAGAAAGGAAAGATTTCGGTAAAACCTTTGGCGCATTATTCGGGCAGTTCGATGAGTTTTTAATCAGAATGCAAAGTCGCTTTAATGATGTGCGTTACGACTTTTTGCTCAAGCCGAAAGTACGTAACACCTCGGATAGCATGGCCGGGTTATTGCGCCAGTTTGTCGGCTTGGGCGATAAAAAAGCCAATATCACCGTCGTCGATTTAAGTGCTGTGCCGACCGATGTTAGGCCGGCAATATCGGCACAAGTCGGCCGTTTAGCTTATGAATTCAATTATTGGAACCCGCGCCGCCGTGAATTTCCCATTACCTTAATCTGCGAAGAAGCTCATGCCTATATTCCAAGAGAAAAAGGCGGGCAGTTTGAGGGCACTAAGAAAATGATGGAACGCATCGCTAAAGAAGGTCGTAAATACGGTGTGTCTATTGGCGTGGTTAGTCAACGGCCTACCGAATTATCGGAAACCATGCTGTCGCAATGCAGTTCGTTTATTTGTCTGCGCACTTCCAACCCGGACGATCAAGCTTATATCAGAGGCTTAGTGCCGGAAGCTGAAGGTGATTTAACCGATATATTAAGTTCACTGGGCCGGGGCGAAGCCTTGGTGCTGGGTGAGGCTGCGCCATTGCCAACCCGGGTGCAGATTTATCGGCCCAGCCCAGAACCCAAAAGTAACGATGTCGATTATTTCACCAGCTGGCGCGAAGGCCCGGATGATCTGGATGTTGAAGACATTGTTAATTTGTGGCGGACGCAGACGCGACGTTAAGACTGATCTATTTAAGGATTTTGATTTAAAGCTTTTCTGCAACGCAGTCGTTACACCTGTAAAGCCCACGTTTTTTAAGGTCCGCTCCAGATGCTGATTGATGGCACTGGAGCGGATTAGAAATATTGGTCGTTTAAATCCCCAAGCCCGTTCACCATGTTTAACTCAATATAAACAACGTATCCCCTTGAATGCACTCATCACAGAATTATTTCTGTTACATCAGTTTTATCGACTGATGGATAGCAGGATATTTAAGCTTGATGATTGTAAGGTTGGCTTGAAATAGCTCTAGTCGGTCCCAATGTTGACAGTAACTTAAATACATAACCCGAGGTAAACCTATGCGGATGGATAAATTAACCAGCAAGTTTCAAGCAGCGTTGGCTGATGCACAGAGCTTGGCTTTAGGCAAAGATCATCAATTCATTGAGCCGGTACACACTATGCTTGCCTTGTTAGACCAGGAAGGTGGTAGCGTTAAACCATTGCTGACGCAACTGGGTGTGAATACCAGTGCGTTGCGGACCGATTTAACCAAAGAACTTGGCCGAATTGCTACGGTAAGCGGGTCCGGTGGCGATGTGCAAATCTCCAACGAATTGTCGAGACTGTTGAATTTAACCGACAAGCTGGCGCAAAAACGCAATGACAAATTTATCTCTAGTGAGCTGTTTTTGCTGGCGGTGTTTGAAGAAAAAGGCCTGTTGCAAGACACGTTGAAGAAAGCCGGTGTTAACAAGCAACAAGTAGAGCAAGCCATCGATGCGATGCGCGGCGGCCAGGCGGTTGATGATGCGAATGCCGAAGATCAACGCCAAGCCTTAAATAAATACACCATCAATCTCACTGAACGTGCCGAACAGGGCAAGCTGGATCCAGTGATCGGTCGCGATGATGAAATTCGCCGAACCATTCAAGTGTTACAAAGGCGTACCAAAAATAATCCGGTGTTAATCGGCGAACCTGGTGTTGGTAAGACGGCAATTGTCGAAGGGCTGGCGCAACGTATAGTTAATGGCGAAGTTCCCGAGGGGATAAAAGGCAAACAAGTGTTGTCATTGGACATGGCGGCGTTGATTGCCGGGGCAAAGTTTCGCGGCGAGTTCGAAGAGCGTTTAAAAGCCGTGTTGAATGATCTTGCCAAGCAAGAAGGTCAAGTCATTCTGTTTATCGATGAGCTGCATACCATGGTCGGTGCAGGCAAGGCGGAAGGTGCAATGGATGCCGGTAATATGTTAAAGCCAGCCTTGGCGCGCGGTGAGTTGCATTGCGTGGGTGCGACCACGCTCGACGAGTATCGTAAATATATCGAAAAAGATGCAGCATTAGAGCGACGTTTTCAAAAAGTATTGGTCGATGAGCCCAGCGTGGAAGACACCATTGCCATTTTGCGCGGCTTAAAAGAAAAGTACGAGGTGCATCACGGCGTTAATATTACCGACCCGGCCATTGTTGCGGCGGCGCAGTTGTCATATCGCTACATTTCTGACCGGCAATTGCCGGATAAAGCAATTGATTTGATCGACGAAGCGGCCAGCCGGATTCGTATGGAAATCGATTCCAAGCCTGAAGAAATGGATAAGCTATATCGGCGCTTGATTCAGCTGAAAATAGAGCAAGTGGCGTTGAAAAAAGAATCTGACCCCGCATCTAAAAAACGCTTGGAAATCTTGCAAGAAGAAATTTCAGAATTGGAAAAAGAATATTCCGATTTGGAAGAGATCTGGAAAGCGGAAAAAGCCTCTTTACAAGGCTCGGCATCTATTAAAGAAAAGTTGGAACATGCCAAAACCGAATTAGAAGCGGCTAGCCGTACCAATGATTTGGCGCGTATGTCTGAATTGCAGTACGGCATTATTCCAGCGTTGGAAAAACAACTTATCAGCGATACTCCGGTTGAAGCGCAAAAAATGACCTTGTTGCGCAACAAAGTTACGGAAGAAGAAATTGCCGAAGTGGTGTCGAAGTGGACCGGCATTCCAGTATCGAAAATGATGGAAGGCGAGCGCGACAAATTGTTGCGTATGGAAGAGCAGTTGGCTAAGCGTGTGATCGGTCAGGATGAGGCGCTGAAGGCGGTAAGTAATGCAATACGCCGTTCCAGAGCCGGGTTGTCTGATCCTAACCGTCCCAATGGTTCGTTTTTGTTCCTGGGACCTACCGGCGTGGGTAAAACTGAGTTGTGTAAAGCGCTGGCCGAGTTTATGTTCGATACCACCGATGCCATGGTGCGTATCGATATGTCCGAATTTATGGAAAAGCATTCAGTCGCGCGTTTGATTGGTGCGCCTCCGGGCTATGTCGGTTATGAGGAAGGCGGCTATTTGACCGAGTTGGTCAGACGCAAACCGTATTCGGTGATTTTGATGGATGAGGTTGAAAAAGCGCATCCGGATGTTTTCAATGTATTACTGCAAGTACTGGATGACGGCCGCTTGACCGACGGGCAGGGCAGAACGGTTGATTTTAAAAATACCGTGATTGTTATGACCTCAAATCTTGGTTCTGACCGCATTCAGGAGTTGTCCGGTGAAGCCAATTACGATGAAATGAAGGCCGCGGTGATGGCGGTGGTCGGTAGACATTTCCGGCCGGAGTTTATCAACCGTATAGATGATGTGGTGGTGTTCCATCCGCTGGGGCGCAGCCAAATCAGGGCGATTTCTGCAATTCAGATCGATTATTTACGCGGTCGTTTGGCAGAACGTGATATTGGTTTTGTAATCACCGATCAAGCTTTGGATTTATTAGGTGAAGCTGGTTTTGATCCGGTGTATGGGGCAAGGCCGATGAAGCGAGCTATTCAGCATCAGCTGGAAAACCCTTTGGCACAGGAAATACTCGCAGGCAACTTTATTGCCGGTGACACCATTAAGGTGGATGTGGTTGATGGTGAAATGGAGTTTGTAAAAGCTTAATTTAAATGGGTATCCCGAAACTAATATCGCGATACCCATTGGCTGAGTTGATATAAGGCCACAATTAGAGCAAGACGTTAATCTTAACCGACGTCTTGCTTGTTTTTTTCCTTCAGTAAATCACGAATTTCTGTCAGTAATAACTCTTCTTTGCTTGGGCCTGGCTCAGGAGCAGGTGCCGCTACTTCTTCTTTTTTAAGTTTGTTTAGCAGCTTAACGACCATAAAAATGGCGAAAGCAATGATGGTAAAGTCGACGGTTGATTGGATGAAATTTCCGTAATTAAGAGTGACTGCCGGTATTTTGTCTTCAGCTTCTTTGAGTGTGACAGCCAGCTTAGTGAAATCAACACCGCCAACCAATAAGCCAATCGGCGGCATGATAACGTCTGCGACCATCGACGATATAATCTTGCCGAACGCGGCGCCAATAATAATACCTACCGCCATATCAACGGCATTGCCTTTGACCGCAAATTCCTTAAATTCTTTTAATATACTCATGAATAGTCTCCAAATTTATAGTTATTAAGATGATTGTGATGTCTAGCAGGCCAACTCCTGGCCTAGTATCACAGGGCAACTATGCAGATAATCTAAAGCTGAGTCCAGTTTTTTTGTAGGATAATAGGCGGCAAAAAGGGGCTTTCAAATGAACCATGAACAATATATGCGCCGGGCGATTGAGCTGGCATTGCAAGTGCCTGACTTACCGTTTGGTGCAGTGATAGTTAACCGAAACAGTGGCAAGATTGTCGCGGAGGGTTTTAACCAGTCAGCGATGAATCCTGTTTTTCATGGTGAGATAGTCGCTATTAACCAGTGCGCGCAAACTCACCGTTTAGCAGATTGGCAGGAATTCGATCTATACACCACCGCAGAACCTTGTCCCATGTGCCAAGGTGCAATTGTTTGGGCGGGTATCGGTAATGTGTACTATGGAACGTCTATTCCTTATCTTCAGCAACATAATTGGTGGCAAATCAATATTCGTGCTGTTGAGGTGATGGCCCAGACGCCGTTTCGTCAGGGCAGGGTAATTGGCGGTGTTTTGGAGGCGGAATGCAATGCGTTGTTTGACAATTGCCTGAAAAATAAAAGCCCCATCGCTGAGCAGTATCAACTTTAAAGCGCTGAATGTTGTAATTTGGCTGTCACAAAAAGGTAACATGGACACTGTTACAATGCGCCGTCTCTACATTTGGTGAATTTATGTCCAGTTTTAATGTTCTTGTGGTTGAAGATGAAGATGCTATCCGGTCTATGTTGGTTATGGTGCTGGAGCAGGCCGGATTTAAGGCAATGGCAGCACAAGATACGCAGGCAGCGGCTGTAGCTTTAGATGAATGTGTACCGGATTTAATTCTTCTGGATTGGATGTTGCCGGGGATTAGCGGTGTCGAATGGGCCAGACGGCTCAAAAAAGAACCGGTATACCAAGATATTCCAATTATTTTGTTAACCGCTCGCGGCGAAGAAGAAGATAAAGTCAGAGGCTTAGAAGTCGGCGCAGATGACTATATGACCAAGCCGTTTTCTCCCAAAGAGTTAGTGGCGCGTATTCGTGCGGTGCTGCGTAGAACCAGTAAAATGCAAGGTGACGGTTCCATTACGTTGGGTGATTTGGTGCTGGATAGCGAACAGCATCGCCTTAGTATTGGGGAGAAACAGCTAGATGTGAGTCCGACTGAGTTTCGACTGATGCAATTTTTTATGACGCATCCTGATAAGGTATTTAATCGCACGCAGTTGCTGGATCAGGTCTGGGGACGCAGTGTATATATTGAAGAGCGTACTGTTGATGTCCATATTCGACGCTTACGAAAAATTCTCGGCGAATACGGCCGGGAAGATTTAGTGCAAACAGTCAGAGGATTTGGCTATCGGTTTTCATTGTTGGATTTAGGTTCTACCGTTGACGTTACTTAGGATGTTGTTTCTGGGATATAAATATTATGGAAGTTTGGCAAAAAGAGATAATTAACGCACTACTACTGTTGTTAGTGGTATCAATTGTCGGTGTATCCACCGGCTTATTTTTGCCGTTAATGTTGTTGTTGACGCTTTATTTCTTAATTTACCAACTTTATCAAATTAACCGTTTTGAACATTGGATCAAAACCGGCGGCCGAGGCAAATATCCAAAAATCAAAGGTATTTGGGAGGAAATTTATTTCCACGTTTATCGCCTCCGCAAAAATGAACGACGCCGTAAAAAAAAGCTAAGCAAAATAATCGATCAGTTTCGGCAATCCACTGAAGCTCTGCCTGATGCGGCAGTAGTATTGGGTGAGAATGATGAAATTCAGTGGACCAATAAAGCCGCAAGAGATGTGTTTGGTTTACAGCAAACCGACCGAGGGCAGCGCATTCCCAATCTGATTCGCTTTCCGGAGTTTATTGAATATTTAAGGGTAAAAAATTATAGCGAAGTGGTTTTTTTACCCTCACCGGTTAATAAACGCATCACGCTGGAAGTCCGAATTGTCAACTATGGCGCGGGCTTGCGTCTGTTGTTGGCTAAGGATGTCACGCAAGTCAGAATCATCGAAAACATGCGCAAGGATTTTGTTGCGAATGTCTCGCATGAGCTTAGAACGCCATTAACGGTGCTAAGAGGTTACCTGGAAACCTTGCAGGATATTGATGAGGGCCAATCGCCACTATTGACCGCGTCCTTACAACAAATGCAAGGACAAACCGAGCGCATGCAACATCTTGTCGATGATCTGCTGCTATTAACTCGATTGGAGACGCAACAAAGAAAAACAGTGTGCGTAAACGTGCCTTCGTTGTTGAATCAAATTTGTAACGAAGGTGATGCATTGGCGGAAATTGGTAACCGCATTCAATTAACGTTGTTGACTGATGTTCATATCATGGGCGATGAACATGAATTGCGCAGTGCCTTTACCAATCTATTAGAGAATGCCTTGAAATACTCACCAGAAGAAGCAGTTGTTAAGGTGAGTTGGTATCGCTCGGAAACCGAGGTTGTTCTTGATGTTATTGATGTTGGCGAAGGTATTACTTCTGCAGACATTCCTCGTATTACCGAACGATTTTACCGAGCCGAAGTTAAGCGCGACAAAAAAATCAGCGGCACTGGATTAGGTCTGGCGATTGTTAAACATGTGTTGATGCGTCATGACGGTAAATTGCATATCACCAGTGAATTGGGTAAAGGCAGCAGTTTTAGTTGCCGTTTTCCGAGCAAAAGGATTTGTAATTAGGCACTGCAATAAGCGGTCTTTTTGCTTCTAGCGTCAGTTATTGTGCGTTTTATCCGGCAAGTAGTGCCTGTTTTAACTGTAAATGCGTGGTTTCTTTACAACCTTTTGTTGCATGAAAGCAAATGCCGTGTAAAAATTCCTATGCCAGTAAATACAAGGCATGGGGGGTATTGTTAGGAATCTATTAGGATTTTTTCAGTTAAAAACGATCCCAGTTATGTCTTGATAGTCAAAAAAATCAATAGGCTGTAACAGTAACTTCTATTAAAATCTAACCCCGTAGGGAGTCGAAAGTTATTTGTTAAGTAGATTTCCCATTCCCATTTTTATTTCGCTCATGAGGACCTTAACATGATCAAAAAACATTTAATTGCTTTGGCAGTTGCCAGTACAAGCATGATTTCTTTAGCCGCTCAGGCGGGTGATTTCCAAGATGACAGATGGTACGTTGCGCCTTTTGGCAGTTTTATCCAACCAGGCGGTGATCGTAATGCGAAAGGCGGCTGGGGCGGCGGTTTAGGCGTTGGCAAAATCATCAATGAACATTTTAATGTTGAATTGAAAGGTTTTTATCAAGGTTTAAGCACTGATGGCGGTCGTAATGGTCGTTGGGATTTAACCGGTGGTACTGCTGATGCGCAATATTTCATTTTCCGTGACAAATTCTCACCGTATACCGTACTTGGTTTAGGTGCGATGAACAGCAGCACCAATGGCGATAGCGGCGTAGGCTTTATCGGTGAAGCGGGTGCAGGTTTTACTTACGAATTGCATGACAATTTCTTGTTACGTAGTGACGTTCGTTACCGTTACAACAACAACTTCAATGCCGATCTTCAACCAGGCACTAATGAATTTCATGATTTAGTTGTTAACGTTGGTTTTGTTGTCCCATTGGGCGCAAAACACAAAGCGGCGCCAAAGCTTGATGTGCCTGTTACTCCTGCAGCAGTTGTTGCACCAGCACCAAGTTGCTCAACTCTGGATAGCGATAACGACGGCATTAACGATTGTAACGATGCTTGTGCAGGAACTATTGCCGGCGCCAAAGTTGATGTTAACGGTTGCCCAGTAAGCTTGGAATTGAAAGGTGTTAACTTCAAAGTTGACTCAGCGGTATTGACGCCAAATGCAAAAAGCATTCTTGATGGTGTTGCACAAAACTTGATTAATTTCCCACAAAAGAATGACATCGAAGTTCATGGCCACACCAGCAGCGAAGGTTCTGACTCTCACAATCAAAAATTGTCACAACGTCGTTCGCAATCAGTTGTTAGCTACCTGAAACAAAAAGGTGTAACTAACAGATTGACTGCAAGAGGCTATGGCGAAAAACAACCTGTTGCTGACAACAGCACTCAAGAAGGTCGTGAATTAAATCGTCGTGTTGAATTGGTATGGGGTAACTAACACCCCCTGCTATACGATAAAAAACCCGCCTTAATCGGCGGGTTTTTTTTGCCCAAAGAAGCGTCATGCAGCATCCTCGTCGGGTAAATAGACAATCTCCGGCAACACCAACTCCCAATTATTGCAACGCAATTTTTCAGAATCTCCCTGTTTTGCCTGTTTTAGCAGAATCGCTGCAACTTGCACTGCGATGTTTCGCCTTTGGGCGGCTCCATCCTTGTCACTGTTACGCCATTTAGGTCCGCTATTTCCCAACCAAATTGACCATCACTTCTGACGCGTAAGATCAATTCACTACTGTAGTCCAGGTTTGCTATAGCTTTATGGATAGGTTTATCCGGTGCAAAATAGCCGTAATCCAGTCCTGCTTGCTTTAGAAACTCGGCCATTTCTTCCACGGTTTTCTGGCGAGCACAAAAGCGGTAAAACAAAATACCGGCGATGCCTTACGTCGCGAGCAGTTTCAATGTCGATGCAAAGGCACTTGGCTCTGATAATGTCGGGTTGATGAGCCATGTGTAGACAAAAGGATTGATTGAATACTGAAAAGGGTGCAAGCGATAGTGATTGAAGCACAGATTTTGCCAGCCCAAGTCTAAGCTCTGGCACTGGGTTATATCAATCAGCTTGGTAATAATAGCTGTTAAGGAAGCGCTGAATAAATTGATTTCGCTCATGGTTCGACAAGCTCACCACGAAATAAATCAATAAGTTACCGTTCATCCTGAGCCAGTCGAAGGATTTAATCAGCGAATTATTAAGCGATCTTGTCGAATAATCGAAAACTATCTGGACAGCGCGTTTTTCTATCTCGAAGTTAATGTTGAGAAGAGACACTCATCTGGTTTCAAGTTTTGAACAACGATCAAACAGATAGCCTTTTGTCACCCCGCCGCATTGCCGGTTAACGACTTGGACAAGGAGATAGATTTTGAAAACCCTATTTTTAATATTAATGACGCAACTGCTTTTAGCAAGCAACCTAGCGTTGGCTGAAGATTCCGTAACGGCAACGCAAGCCTTAGCAACGATGGATATTCAGGCAATGTCGCATAACGGCAAGTTGGAAATGACGCCGATTGCAAGGAATGAAAATGATCTTAAATTGGATAAAAAGTTTCAGGCAGCTGTAGCAGACGGTTTGCACTATTTATCAACCTATGGTCAATCGAATGCGGTTATTACAGGATCTTTCGATCCTGTTTTGAAATATTTTGACGATAAATATCGCCGCAGCGACTTTAAAATATTTTCTGCGCACAGCAGTGAAGCGGCATTGTTGTATGCAATGAAGGGCGCGACGGAACATGAAAAAGTGTTGGTTATTTCCAAAACCTGGGCAGAAGCCAATTACGCCAAAGGCTTTGCATTATTTGAACTGGGACAGTTGGGCGAGGCCAAATACTATCTGACCAAGGCCTTGGCGTTATCGCCTTTTAATGCGACTTATTTGTTTGAATTAGGGCAAATTTTGCTACGTGAAAAAAACTGGCAGCAAGCGTTGATAACCTTTAAATCCGGCAAGCAATGGCTGTCGCTAACGGAACCCGCTGTCAAAACAATGCTGCAAGCGGGGCTTGATCGATCCATTGGTACTGCGTTGATAGAAACGGGGCAACTGGATGAGGCGGAAGCTATTTATCGGCAACTCCTTGCAGAAAACGAAAACGATGAAAAGTCTCGTAACGAATTGGCTTATATCCAAAAACTGCGCAACAAGCGGAATAATTAGCGGATAGGGTGATTCTAAGTTTTACTGAGTCATTTCTATCTCGATAAAACAGACGAGGAAATAAACTATTCAGAACATAGAATAACCACGACCATTAGTCTAAATAAACAGGAGCTTTAACAAGCATGGATAAAAATCCAAACACCCGCAGCTATAACTTAAAAACAAGTACTGCGCTGTGTAATTTAAGCGATGACATCACCGAGATTATTAATACTCACTTTGCCCAACCGGCAAGCAATGTGCAAAGTTTTAGTAGCAACAGCAATGTTAACCGGCGGCAAGTTGTGGAAACAAAAATCTGGCTGGCAATCATTCTGACACTCAGCAAAAAAATGAATTATCAGGACAACCTGCTTTATAACAACTGGCGGCATGACGGGGAGGAAAGTGATAAGACCATTACCGCTGGAGGCCAGACCTTTAAAGTCAACCCGGAAGCCGTGTTTTACGTTAACGAAGTGTTAATTAAACGGCCGCAGTTAATTAATCGACTGGGCAGAATGCCAACCGCTATCCATCAGCTTCTGGAATGCTATCTAAAGCAAAGCTGGAATGCGGCATGGTTGCAAAGTGCTATCGAGCGATTTTTTAATCGCGCTGAATATACCGTCGATATGTTTTTTAAGCCGGTTGCCGATAGTTTAAGCGCACAACGTAAAAAACTGGGGGACAGCTACAGCAAGGTTTCCGCCAGTCGATTAGCCGAGTTTGGCCCGTATTGCCTGACAGTTAATGACAACTTGCTGTATGTGGCTGAAGAGTTAACGCTAGCGGATGTAATTACTGCTATTCCTGCACCTATCAAGCCCCAAGACTTTTTGCGACGCAGCAAAATAACCGGCGAACCAAATTCAGCGGAACGTTTAAAAGGCGTGATTGATGCTTTAAATGCCCGTTACGGCTTATTAGTCTCCTGCGGATTGGACCCTAAAAAATGGCTGCATCAATACGATGATGAAGAAAAAGTCGTCCTTAAGTTTGCTGATCAAGAGTTACGGCAACTAGCAAAATTAATCAAAAACGTTAAGACAGCCGAACGCAGTGCGTTTAAAACCTTGGCGGCATGGGATGAAGCAACGTGCTTTAAATCAACATTTAACGAATTAAAAGCCATGCCAAAAATAGGCGCTAAAAAGCCCGGCAAAACCTATGCGGGCTTTGAAACAGCTGAGCAGTGCTACCAGTTCTATACGGTATTTGTAAAAGCGGCTGTGGTATTTAGCGATGATGAAAACATTGCAGAATCCGATAACAAACTCATCAGCATAATTAATATGAGCTGTAAAAAAACCGAAGATATTTATAACGCCATCAACCTTGGCGAAAGTGCGCAAACCTCATTTGCATCGGAACCTGCGCTAGACCAAGACGATGCGGAAACCTTGTTAAATCTGCCCGATGTGTATCCAGGATTATTTAATCCTGTGACCGAGTACACCTGGAAATTCATCAATGATGATATTGAAAATGCGGGCTTACATGGCAAACAAGCGGTGTATTTGTTAAAAAACTCTGATCTTAAACAAGTCATAAAAGCCCATCCCCAGCTCGGTTACGCGGCATTATCAGATCAACAATTACTCATAAGATTGCGCGATGAGTTAGTCGCCATTATTACCCAACAGTTAGCTGGAGACCAAGATGATCAATAAACACAAACATTTGTGGCGAGTAGCCCAAAGCCGCATCAATAATATCGATTGGGAATTGCCGGTGACTGAGGCTGAGGTTGATGCAGTTTATAACGCCTTACCTGAACGGTTGGCGCATGAATCTATCCAAAATTGGTGCAGCCGTGTACTGACAGATGAGTTTGACTCAGCCTCTACACCTATAGCCACCAGCTACATCACTCGCCGCGCGGCCTCTGACGGCAAGCTTATTGAACGAATTACCCTGGAAAGTGATGACAGCAAATTCCGCTTAAGTATTGCCAGAACCGAGGCGCAAATCCACGTCAAAGTCGAAGCCCTGGGATTATCGATAGAAGAGTATGCGCATAAGCACTTACAGATCACCTGTAATGCCTTGACCAAGCGCTATAAAGTAGAGATCGCCTTGGACGACATGGCAGAAGGCGAAGCGCTGGTTGCCGTAAATGCCGATAGTAGCTTGTTATTTTTTAGCCCGGACACCCGCATTATCATCAACGTCTTATGATTAAACAGGTGTTTATTCCCCTGCATGTGGCAGAACAAGCCATAGGTGAAATGTTAGAGCTTTATCTGCAATCGCAAGGGCCGAAAGCCGATGATATTTTTTCAGGCTTAACAGGCGCAGGCCTTGAGCCAGGCATTGTTAAGGCCAAGCAACTGTTACAGGAATTTCGTTTGAGTACGGGAGTTAGCACAATTTATTGCGCTAACTCCCACCCCCCCATTACCAACCCGGAAAGCGCGGCATTGGGGCTATTGCTAATTAGCTTAATCGGCCGGGCTAGTTGTAATTACCAGCGTTTAATCGTGTCTGCCAACATAGCCGACGGCCCTGGTTTTCCGTTAACAGACACCGGCTATTGGCCGCAAAAGCTGGCCGCTGTCTTAGCGCTAGGTTGGCAGGAGTACGAAGTACCGCTGATTTTATCGACTAAAACCACGTTAACGCATGATGAAATACAACAGTTGAAGGCGGTAAACATTAGGCCTTTTCAGTGTGGCAGTGTTGCTGAGGTTTTGCGGTTGTGATTTTAGTGAGCTGCAACAGAACACAACGAATATAAGCATTGTGATATTTTTAATCAGTAAAAGTCGGTTGGCAAGAAACGACCCTGAGCTGCCAATTAAGATTAAATTGAAAAGACAAGAAAAGGCAAATAAGCTGTCATTCAAAATGTAGGCGCGATTAGCTTGCGTAATCGCACATTTCGAAGCCAACATTCCTCCGATTACGCTGTCGCTAATCGGAGCTACTACGCGGGCTTTCGACTGCCAGTATCGACCCCAGGCGCTTTTTTGCGCCAACTGCAAGAGGAGAAAACCTGATGACCAACTATGCCCTGCGTATCCCCGAATCTCTCTTTACTTACGCCCGTAAGGTAGCGGAGGAAGAGCATGTATCAATGAACCAATTTTTCGTCATGGCCATTGCCGAAAAGGTTTCCGCATTGAAGACAGAGACCTATTTTCGTGAGCGGCAATCGCGCGGTGAACTAAATGGGTTTGACACCTGGCTCAACGCCAGTCCTGATGCAGAACCTATGGCAGGAGATGAACTGACTTGACGTCGGTCACAACCGGTTTATATCTGCGGTTCGATTAAATATCGTCTGTACGGGAGGGATAAAAGTGAACCGTCATGGTGGATGGAACTTGAGGAAGTATTGATGTCGGGCATAAACAGCATGCCCGACCTACAGGGCTACAGGGCTGTCGCGATAGCGACACCAGTGATCCTTGAGTATCGATAAAGATCATTTCTTTTAGTTTGCGTAACATCACTTAGTAAGGCCGACAACACATACGCTATCGGCTATTGATCTAAGCTGATAAAGTCTTCCAACGTTGCTGGGCGGCGAGGCGGACTTCTTCTTCGGCATCATCCAGCATTTGTTGCAGCAAATCCGGCGTTGCCCGCAATGCCACTTCGTAACGCACTGTCCAGTCACCGTCCTTGCTCATCATTTCCAGATCGTCAGCATTCATACGTTGAGCGATTATCCGGCGGATGCCGACTTCTTCGTCATCGGCCATCAACCCCAGGCTGACACAGGGGATACGTTCTGCCACCATACGCCGCACCTCATTATCAGGATCGGTTGCCAAGCGGAACAAACGACTTGTCGGCAAGCGTTTGGCAACATAGACGCGTACCAGATAATCAGTATCCTCGGCCATTAACTCTAATTGTTGTTCAGGTAACCGATCAGTTACCGTTATTCTGACTTCTCTATCCGCGTCTTTGCACAACTCCAACAACCACTCTTCCGGCACGCGGTAGGCCAATACGCGCCGGACCGCTTCGTCAGGATCGGTCAGTAAAGGCCGTAATTTATGGACAGGTAAATAACGGGCAGCGATAGCGCGCCGTTCCCAAAAACTGTCCTGAGTGTAATTGACCGCGTATTCCGGATGGACACTGAAAAAGCGGTCGATTTGTCGGCCGCTTTCTGCCACCACACAACAGTCGCCGGGTTTACAACTGCCGACTGCTAATAGCGTCTCGCGGTAGTTGCATTGGCTACAATCGGCAATTGGGGTTAAATCATCTTCATGCCCGGCTTGCAGCATCGCTAGGCCGCCTCGGATAAAGCAGGTAGCAACTGCGGAGTGATTTGTGCAAGCCAGGTTTTAAGCCGCTCTTCGGTTAAAAACGGCTGGGTGCGCTGATCCAGTACCAGGCCGACAAACTGGTTATCGATTATCGAATCGGAGTGTTCGAACTCATAACCCTCGGTGCTCCAAGGGCCGATGATGTCTGCGCCGTACCCGTAAAACACTCGATAAAGCTGAATTAACGAACTGGCAAAGCGCGAGGCGTAACGTTCTTGATTTCCCAGTCCGAACAAAGCCACTCGTTTACCGGACAGATCGACATTATCCAGATGAGGCACGAACTCTTGCCAATTGCTTTCGATGCAACCGACGGCTTGTCCCGGCAAATCGCCGACGCCATAACTCGGTGTACCGAGTATCAACGCGTCATACTGCAACAATTCGGCCGCACTGGTACGGTTGATGTTTTTGGGCTTGTCGGCCAGTTCCTCGCCCAATAAACTAAAAATCTTTTTAGCGACTAAACGAGTGCTGCCGGTATCAGTTCCGAAAAATATGCCTATTTTGCTCATAAATCACCTGTATTCAAGATTGCGGGACAAGGCTGTATTGCCGTTACTGCTAGATCAGCAAATTTCGCACCAGCTTTAGTTAAAATATTTTGTGTTAAATATCAGCTAGATAGATTTGGCGCGCCTAAAAACGGTTTAAGGTGAATGCAAATATACCGACAACCGCAGCATAGGCTGGGAGATTTGCGACAATTTAGAATCCGAAAACTGATTTATGTGAAAAGTAGTTTCTCGGGCTGCGGCAGCGAGTAAAAATCCATGTTTGGTCGTTCCTCAAAAGGATTCTGCAATAGCGTCAACAAACGATTAAATTCGCTTAAATCACCTTGCTCTGCAGAATTAATGGACATGTGTAATAAATGGTTGCGCAGCACATAACAAGGGTTGACTTGGTTCATCATGGTTTGGCGCGTGTGAACAGAGGTTTTTTCCAAACTTAAACGATCCCGATAACTGTCCAGCCAACCTGTCAGTAGCGCTGGTTCAGTAGTCAATGCAGTGAGTTTCTGGTTTTGCCCCTGTGCGTCGAATTCGGCCAGACGACGAAAAAATAATGCGTAATCGATCTTGCCTTGTTGTAGTGCTTTTAATAAGGCATCTACCAGTCCGGTATCGTCAGAATGTTGCGTTATTAACCCCAGTTTTAAACGCATACGTAGTAAATAATGCTGATGATAGTTTTGCCGATATAAACGTAACAAACTGGCCGGAATGATGCGCTTAGGTAAAAGGGACGAAAATGCTTCAGCCAGTGCCAAACAATTCCAGCGCCCAATCTCAGGCTGCTGGTCAAACTGATAACGGCTCAACTCATCACCAGGGTTCGGCGAAAACTCCGGATCATAAGTTTCCATAAAACCGAACGGACCGAAATCCAGGGACTCTCCGTACACAGTCATATTGTCGGTATTAATAACACCATGGGTAAAGCCCACACTCTGCCAATCGGCCAGCAATCGTGCGTTCCGCTCAACGATGGTTTCCAGTAGCCGCAACGGGCGTAGCGCGACCGGTTCATTCAACAATTCAGGAAAAAGCTGCTCGATAACAAATTCGACCAGTATTTTCACGTTCTCAAACTCGCCTCTATGATGAAAATACTCAAAATGCCCGAAACGAATATGCGATCGAGCCATTCTGACCAAAATCGCGCCGGTGGTAAGGTGTTCTCGCCGGACTTTTGTACTACTCCCCAAAAGACAGAGCGAGCGAGTGCCGGGAATGCCCAATCCGGCTAACGCTTCGCTGCCCAGATATTCCCTAATCGCCGAACCTAGCGGACAACGACCATCAAGTGTTCGGGAATAAGGGGTTAGTCCGGCGCCTTTTAACTGGATTTCGTATCGATTGCCGTTACTATTTTGTACCTCACCTAACGAAATCACTCGGCCGTCACCTAATTGCGAAGTAAAAATGCCGAATTGATGTCCCGCATAAACGCTTGCTATCGGAGTTATTTCCGGCAACAAGTTATTGCCGTTAAAACAGCGCAGCATAGCCTCATTAGTCAATTGCTCTGCTGACAACCCCAGCAATTGCACAGCGTCTGAGTTGCAATGTACAAAATAGGGATTATCCAACGGTGTCGGTAGTACTGACCGATAAAAGCAGTCCGGCAATTGCAGCCAAGGATTACGCCATGACAGTTTCTTCATCGCAGAATCAGCATTGTTATAGTTAATATTCATTTGTAAGGTAGGCCTTCGACTTTTTCCATAATGCCATCGGCCACTTTGGCGGTTCCCGTCCCGCAAAAATAAAGCTTATCTTGCCAATGATGCAATTGCAGCCGGGGATGTCCGTAGCGCGGATGTTTCACTGCCGCACCGAAAAGTTGCACCATTTGCTGAAATTAAAATACGACATTCAAGAATGAGGCCAACCTACAAACGAACCCATTTCAATGCACTATTGCCGGTATTAAGTTAAGCGCCAGCGACTCTGCGGCAATTCGGCAAAGACGACTAAATACAAAAGCCAGTCTTAAACGATGTCATAAAGGCGACAAATCACTAAGTTTTGTAACACTTAGCCATTTATTAGATGTTGTGAATTCACCAAATATCAGCATCAATTAAATTTCCTATCTCGAAGATAACTTTGTGAGTAGGTTCAAGTCTGGCTTAAGTGTTAAAGCCAACGTTTGCTGCTTATTCATTGAGAGAGGAGCGCTGAGCGGTCTTCGTCCGCTTATTGGTCGTTATGATCTACTTATCAGAGATAGGTTTATGAAAAAATATCGTTATGCAATTATTGCCGGGTGTTGTTTGGCTTTGCTTGTGTTGATTTCTATACCGGTTACCAAAACACTTAGTTCTTTGGACGGCGGCGCACCTGCGGCCGGATGGACTCTTTATCCTTCATCAGGTGGCTATCAATTAAATCTTGTCAGCGGCGGGACTAAGGTCTCCGATGAAGCTGAAACGGAAGGATTGGGTTCTATTAACAACAGCCCAGCAAATCAAGCATTTAATAAAATGACCGCAAGACAGCACAATCAATTTACCGAGCTGTCTGCTAACACTATCAAGCTGGCCAAAGATCAACCGGTGTCGACGTTTTCAATTGATGTTGATACCGCCTCGTATGGCTTTTTGCGGACAGCATTAAACAGTAATTTACAGCCAACCAAAGATGCTGTGCGGATTGAAGAACTGATTAATTATTTTCCGTACGATTACCAGGCCGCAGATAACTTGCAGCAGCCGTTTAAAACCACGGTAAAGGTACTGCCTTGTCCGTGGAACCCTGCAAATAAGCTAATGCATATTGGTATTAAAGGTTATCAGCTTCCGCAACAAACCAGGCCCAAAGCCAATCTGGTATTTTTAATTGATGTGTCGGGTTCAATGGCAGATGCCAATAAACTGGCATTGGTGCAACCGTCGTTAAAAATGTTGCTTGATAACTTAAACGCCGATGACAGCGTCGCGATTGTTACTTATGCCGAACAAGTTAAATTAGCGTTGGAGCCGACTAAGGTCAGGGATAAAGCCAAGATAATTAACGTTATTGATAGCTTGCATACGGATGGCGGTACAGCGGGTGGTGCGGGTATTCAGTTAGCCTATCAAACCGCAAAACAACATTTCGACGCAAAAGGTGTTAACCGGGTGATTCTGGCAACTGATGGCGATTTTAATATCGGCATCAGTAATCCCAAAGAATTAAAAAGTTTTATTGAGCGTGAACGCGCTTCGGGCATTGCCTTGTGGGTATTGGGTTTCGGCATGGGTAATTACAACGATGCCTTGATGCAAACCCTGGCGCAAAATGGTAATGGTAATGCCGTGTATATCGATACTTTAAATGAAGCCCGTAAGGCCTTGGTTGATCAAGCCGACGCCACGCTATTTACTATCGCCAAAGACGTGAAAATCCAGGTGGAGTTTAATCCCGCACAAATCGCCGAATATCGGCTGTTAGGGTATGAAAGCCGTTTATTAAATCGAGAAGACTTTAATAACGACCAAGTCGATGCCGGTGAAATTGGCTCCGGACATACCGTAACGGCAATCTACGAAATCACCCCGGTCGGCAGCCAAGGCCGGATGATTGATGATTTGCGTTATCAAGCAAACCCAGCTGATGCAGCAAACAGTGGCACCAACGCCAATGAATACGCCCAGATAAAAATTCGTTACAAATTACCCGATAGCAACAACAGTCAGATTATTAAAACCGTCGTTGATGCCAGCCAGCAGCTTACCGATTGGCAGCAAGTTCCGGAAGATGTGCGCTTTTCAGTGGCCGTTGCCGCCTTTGGACAATTGCTGCGCGGCGAGCCCACCACTAAAAACTTCGCTTACGAAAATGCTATCGACATCGCCCAAAACGCTAAAGGCAGCGACCCTTTTGGTTATCGGGCGGAATTTATCAACCTGATTCGTCTTGCCAAAGTGCTACCGGTAACGGCAGCGGGCAATTAAACGGAGGAAACAGTCATGGGAAATTCTATTGACGATAACTATATCGATGCGTTGAATTGCCGTATTGAATACGAGTGTCAGCAGCATCCAACACGATTCAAAATCAAACTTGTCTTGCTAATGCTGTTGGGCTACGTATTGATTTTTAGCTTATGCTTTATACCGGCTTTAGTTGGCATCGTGGTCTTTCAAGTGATTTTAACTTTAGTCACTGGGGCTCCTTTAGAGCTCTCATTCCAAGCGTTTAACAATGCAGTATTGATAATGTTGTTGTTAATTTCATTTCACCTTAATCCGTTCAAAAAGCTTTATAAAAACGAAGGTTACGAGTTAACCGCTCAAGAATTTCCAGCATTATTTGCTGAAATTGATCAACTTAGTCAGCAGAAAAAATCACCGCGTATTCACAACATTATCTTGGATCATTCAAGCACTGCGTATGCAATAAAAATGCCGCTATTTACTTTTTTAGGGTGGAATAAAAATACCCTGTCTATAGGCATGTCATATTTGTTATGGCTGTCGCCAGAGCAGATGCGTGCAGTAATAGCTCATGAATGGGGACATTTCTCAAATAAAGATGAGGGCTATTCGGTAAGGATTCAATTGCTTTTGATGTACATGAGAGGGTTTTGTAGCCTTGTGCAAGACTATAACCTTGGTCGCCTGGATGACTATATGGCCTGGTATTTGATTTGCCTAAATCAATATTATGTGGTGTTACGAAGAGCCAATGAAGTTCGAGCCGACGCCGTAGCTTTAGATAAAACAGGAAAAGAGGTCAGCATGGAAACACTGCTAAAAACGCATGTCTTCAGTTTTTTGCTGGATGAACGCTACTGGCAACCATTATTTGATCTCACCCGAATATTGCCCGAGCCGGTAACTGCGCCGTACAGTGATTTACAAGCATTTTTGAAGGAATATCAATTTATGCCGAGTGAGTTGGATGGTGCAATTAAGCAAGTGCTGTCGCAGAAATCCGCACCGCTCCATACCCATCCATCATTAGCCGAGCGCCTGTCTGCCTTTGAGGCTGCGCCTATCATGCCGCCAGCAATGCAAATATCTGCGGCAGACGCTTGGTTAGGAGAAAAACTTGATCAAGTGCTTACCGATATGGATGCCGAGTGGCACCATAAATTCTTATCGGTCTGGCGTAAAGATCATCAAAATCATCAAAAAGCGGCTGATTAAACACAACGTTGCCATTTCTTTACAGTGTGAAGAAATGGCAAATTACTGCGCTTGCGCGCATCGTCATTATTGGAGGCCGCATGGCTAATTTTGGTCAACATAAATTGATAATTGCTGCATTTTTATTAGCGGCAATTTGTGCGCCGTGTGGTGCGGCATCAGCTGAATCAGTTTTAAACGTAAATATGCTGACTGATGCCCAAGTAAAGCAAGAGCTTGAAGATATTGATCAGTTAACGGATCTGCTACCGTTTGAAAAACAAGATCCCGTTCACCTTAAACAACAGTTAATTGGCCTTGGCTATAAAGTAATTAATGAAAAAGCTGATCAATTCGGCCTGACTAGAATAAGGCTAACTAAAATAAATACCACCAAAGATATTAAGTTGCGATTTGAGTATTTAAATAATGAGCTGGCTGATTATGCTTTATCTGTTGAGATTAAAGGCACGCCAAGCTATGTAAATAGTCAAAATCAACCGCTGGATAAACTGATATGGAATGTTTTGCAAAAACATGGTGCAGAAATGAGTGAGGAACCATTGTTACATGCACACAAAATGTTTCAAGATATTTTTGACAAATATTATCAAGTTGTCACGGCCGGTAAAAATTATCTAAAACCCGTAAATATATCTGGCGATTCTAAAAAAATAAATAATGATTATTTATTTTTGGTATCAGATACTTATGCCTATTCAGCTGATGGCAATGATTGCAGACCGCTTCATGATGAGTATTATTCAAGTAATGCATCAAACGCAGATTCAGCGATAGATAACTTGCTTGCCGAAAAAAGAGTTGATCTTATAGAAAATATACTTGATGGCTTTAATCCAGTAGGACGTATTTATGCGATTAAAGCATTAGAAAAACTAGGATTATCTAATAATAGAATTATCAAAGATAAAATAAATAAAATATTGGACATGAATACGCCAATCAACGTATGTGAAAAATCACATCTAAATTTGACTGAATATAAAAACTCAATATATATTTATAGCAATAATTAATGTAACTATTCGCCAAATTTAATCTATTGGTAAATGTTACTTTCTTGAACTTATCAAAGCCAAAAAATACAATTAAGGAATTACAACATGTTCAATTATTTATTTTCTTATGAAGGCAGAGTAGATCGTCTAACTTATTGGATTTCACAAGTGGTTTTTTACGTGCTTCTTTTTATTTCAGTACCTTTTATATCGACGCCTGGTAGTGATTTTAATTTTAACTGGTCATTACTGCTGATCATTATTCCTTTTTGGTTTTCTTTTGTTATTACTATAAAAAGATTACACGATATTGATTGTTCGGGCTGGTGGATTTTAATAAATTTCATCCCGTACCTTGGCCCAATAATTATGTTTATTGTTTTAGGATTTATTTCCGGCACTGATGGTAGTAACCGGTTTGGGAATGCTGCGTGGAATTGGAATTGATTTAAAACTATTGGGTTAGCGACGAGCAGGCATCTTTATTTAATATTTTGGTTGCTTCAGGAATTGGCGTTGCTAATCTAAGGCCCGCTTTGTTTTGCCTAATAACCTCGCAATCCAGCCAAGCGACGAACGGCGTTGTCGCAACCGGTTCTTCACCCAGTTTGAGATCGGGGTTGAGATAACTTTTAAAGATAATCTCAGCACCGAGTCTGCCAACTTCTTGATCGCTCACCGATACCACGACACCGGCTTTTTCTAAATTATCCGTTGAGTAAGTCGATGGAATTACCCATTTAGTTTTTAGCGCGGCAAGCCCGTCATCTTTTTCGTTATCTCTTAAGACGTTGTCTAAACCGTACCAGGCGAAATAGACTTCTTGAGAATCGCCGGCTTGTTTGGCGGTTAAATCATTCAGGGTAATGTCACCATCTTTAGGGCGTGACTCAAAACGGACATCATTGGTTTTTTCTTTGAGCTTGCTTAGGTTTTGATCGACGTAGACGTCCTGAATGGTATTTTTATTGTAAACAAACACCAGTTTTTGTTGCGGCGGAAACAATGCGCCAATGGTTTTACCGTAATCATCTTCATTGTCTGATCCATAACGCACACCGGTGATTTTGGTGTCTTCGTGACGATCATTAAGGCTTTTGACAATACCGGCTTTTACCGGGTCAGTCAGGCCCAGAAAGATCACGCCTTTAGCATTAAATTTATCGGCTAGTTTTGCATCCCGAATGGCAATGGTGACATTAGTGCCCACCGTGACCAGATAATCGACCTTATGACTGAAGGTGCGTTGGATGATTTTATCGATCTTTTTTTGCCAATTGGCGATGTCTTTAGTGCCGTCAGGCCCCACAAAAGGCTCGTCGTGAACGGCTTGCTCCAAATGCCACACTTTGTTATCCAGATGCTCAAATAGCGAGTTAACAATGGCTTCTTCATACGGTGCTTTTTCACTGTAGATGACCATGACCGATAATGGTTTTTGATGCTGATATGAGGCTATTTTTTCGCCCCACTGCTGAAATTTGTCTAACAGCGTGTATTGGCTGAGTTGTTCGAATGCGCCAATTTTATGATGCCGAGTAATGGGCATAGAGCAGGCCATGACTAACGCAGCAATAACCGATAATGCTAAGACTGTTTTTTTAGGTGTTAACAGCTGATTTTGGCTTGTTATGGTCAGGGCAGTTAATTCGTTAGCGGTGTTTGCTAGTGCTGGAGGCGTTTCTGTATTGCCGGCAAATACCTGCGGATAATCGGGTATAGCGATATGCAAATGCGCAAATATATCGATCAAATGATCTATAGGTTTAACCTCAATGCCAACTGCCGCAAGTTGGTCAATTTCATCTTGAAAATCACTAATGGGCTGCTCAATACCATTGCCGTCTAAATAACGGGGCGGGGTAAAAAATACGATGTGTTTGGCGTCAAGTGTGTTGGCTTGTCGTTCTTTTAATACTAACTGGAATTTTTCAGCGACTTGCGACACGGGTTCTACCGTTATTACCCCTTTATGTCCGCCCAGCGTTCCCGTGGCGATGATGTCTGAACCCTGATCATGCTGGTCATGTAACAGCAACGCAATCGCTAGCCCCAATTTGATGCTGTCACCCTCACAACGACCAATAGAGTACAAACGTTGCGCATCTATCCAATCCGCATTGAGATGCTGAGACATTAAAAAAATCCGCACCCGATCAACTACATCTTGCCCGGTAGTGGCCAGTCCATGCGGCATCAAACCTAGGGTAATGGATGAGATGTTTTTTCCTGAGAGTTTAATTTGCGCATCTGGAATGGCACCAGCCATCGAGCTGTAAACTTCAATCAAACGACTGTTTTGTTCATTGGCGATGGTGGGGATTTTTACAAATTGCGGCATGCTGATTCCAGGGTCGTTGCTTGAATTGCTTGTTGTTCAAGCTATTGTCGCAAATATTCATCAGGCTGTAATCCTAACGTGGCTACTCATATCAATAACGATTTTTTGCTCACTTTCCCGTTAACTCCCTAATTCTATCTCGAAGCTTAGTTTTGAGAGCTAACATTCTCACTGCAAGTCAATTAATCAGCGTGGTGTGGCCCGAAAGCCTGTGCGCTCAATTCGTAGAATAAGGAGTGAGTTATGTATAAAAAACTATTGTGTTGGGGAGCTTTACTTTATGCGCTGACACTGCCGGTTCAGGCAAGTGTGGTCGTAAGTATTAGTCCAGCGGCACCGGAGATAAGCGAGGGCGACAGTGTTGGTTTTAGTATCGATATAACCGGTTTGGACAGCAGCTTAGCGCTAAGCAGTTATGAGTTGTCGGTTGGCTTTGATCCGGCGTTATTACATTTTGACAGCGTTATCTTTGGCAATCAGCTTGATCTTGCCGCGCAAGGCCAAAATTTCCCCAGCGTGACCACTGAGCCTGGCTGGGTGCATTTAATCGAATTTTCATTTGATGCATCAACCGTTTTACTTGAACAACAGGCAGATAACTTTACCCTCGCCAACTTGTATTTTACGGCGATTGACTCTGGTATCAGTTCACTAAATCTTTCTCTGCATAGTCTGGCCGATAGCGAAACCAATCTAATCGATGCCAATAGCCAAGGCGCTTTAGTCTCAATCACCAGCGCAGTGCCGTTGCCCTCTGGAATATGGCTGTTTATTTCCGGGCTGGGATTGTTATTGCGCAGACAGCGCGTTCTGCAAGCTTAAATAAGGAAACTAGGATGAAAAAAATTACCAGAATTCCTGTCTCATTGGCGGGTAAGAAAAATAATCCACTGACAGTTCAATCCGTGGTTTCCATGTTACTTGTGTTGGCAAGCGGCCAAGCAGCAGCAGTGACTTTCTTAGTGCCTCCTCATACTCAAACAAAAGTTGTTACTCGGGGGTGTTACTATCTTTCAAGCTGTGAATCCGCGGGGACTGGAAGCTTTTCAGTAACAACACCGCCCAAACATGGCGTGCTCAGTTATGGCACAGGTACTGCAACTTCATGTTTAGGTAAAAGTATCCCAACAGTCATCGCTTATTACACCTGGACAGACGATCAATCAGGTGCGGAACAAGATTCCTTTGAATTATATTGGGACGCTCAAATAAACGGCTGTGCACTAAATAATGGAATTCAAGTACAAAAAGCGCCAACCCCAAAAAATCAAGGCAAAGCAGACCCCGATTGTCCAAAAACCTGTGACGGCAATCCGATCAATGCCGCAACTGGCAACAAGTTTCAAGCGGAAACAGATTTTGTCGGTGCACCGCATACAGGTTTGGAAATTCGCCGGTTTTATAATAGCCAGAATAGTGCCGAAACCACTTTAGGTACAGGCTGGCGGAGCACTTGGCAGCAGTCGATTGCTACGTCGCCGGAACAAAATGCAGTGCAAGTCACGCGTGACGACGGCAAGGTAGAGCGCTTTACCAAGAATGCCGCCGGTGCTTGGCAAGCCGATCCGGATGTCACCAATCAATTATCAGCGCTGTTCGATGCCAATAATCAGCAAACCGGCTGGCAATTGCTCACGTCTAACGATACGACGGAGGTTTTTTCTTTAGATGGCCGACTAACTTCTGTAACTAATCGGGCGGGGCTGATGACTTCACTCAGCTACGACAGCAAAAATCGCTTAAGTACCGTGACTGGGCATTTTGGACATAGTTTGAAGTATGTGTATGGCGCCAATAACCGTATAAGCACCATTACCGCACCTGATGGCGGTGTTTATAGTTACAGTTATGACGCTAAAAACAACCTGGCTTCAGTCACTTATCCGGACAAAACTGTTCGCCAATATCTCTATGAAAATACGACGTTTATCCATGCCTTAACTGGCATTGATGACGAAATCGGCAGACGTTTTGCCACTTGGACTTACGACGCAGTTGGTCGAGCAACATCGTCACAACATGCGGGCGGTGCCGAGTTAACTAAGGTTGCTTACAACCCTGATGGCACAGCAACAGTCACCGATGCGTTAGGCAATCAACACAGCTACAACTTCACTACCCAGTTTGACGTGGTTAAACCTACTGACGTGACGGGGACTGCTTTTAAAAACCTGGGTGCTAAAGCATTTACCTATGATGCCAACGGCTTTGTGGCCAGTCAAACTGACTTTAACGGCAATGTCACCACCTTTGTGCGCGATGCACGAGGCTTGGAAACATCCAGAACGGAAGCAGCAGGTACCGCATTGGCGCGCACTATCAGCACAAGCTGGCATTCGGATTTTCGCTTGCCCACGCAAATTGCCGAGCCAAACCGTGTCACTACCTTCAGTTACGATAGCAGCGGCAATCTGACTGAAAGAATGGTAACCGCTGGCACCGACAGCCGCACTTGGGCTTATAGCTATAATTCGGTTGGGCAAGTGTTATCAGTTGATGGCCCGCGCACCGATGTCAACGACGTCACTCATTATGCTTATGACGCCAAGGGCGGCTTGCAGTCTATTACCGGCGCGTTAGGACATGTCACGCAAATTACCGCTTATGACGCTAATGGCTTACCTTTGAGTGTTAAGGATGCCAACGGACTGGTGAGCAAATTAGCTTACGATGCGCGTGGCCGCTTGCTCTCTAAGCAAGTCGGTAATGAAGTGACTAAATACACCTATGATGCGGTGGGTCAAGTCACCAAAACCATCGCCCCGGACGGCAGTGTTATTGCCTTTAGTTATGATGCCGCACATCGTTTGCTAAAAATTACCGATCAGTCAGGCAATCACATTGACTACACGCTGGATGCTAACGGCAATCGCCTTAAGCAGTCGGTTTATGATCCTAAAGCAAAATTGACGCAAACTTTGAGCAATACCTTTGATAGCCTGAATCGTCTAGCAAAGACGATGGGTGCAGAAGGTCAAACGACTGCTTATCTTTATGACGATAACGACAATCCGCTTGCCTTAACCGATCCGCTTAATAACAAAACTTCCTGGAGTTATGACGGGCTTAATCGCTTGGCAAAAAGTGTCGATGCCGCCGGAACAAGCACTCAAACCACTTACGATGCCAATGATAATCTGCTGTCGGTAACTGATCCGTTAACTCACAAAACGCAATACAGTTACGGTGGACTTGGTAATCAACTGACTATCACTAGCCCCGATACCGGCACCAGCCAAAGCAGTTTTGATAGTGCCGGTAACAAAATATCGAGCATTGATGCGCGAGGTAAGCAAGGCGATTTCAACTATGACGCGCTTAACCGTGCCAAGACTCTGCGTTACGGTGATCAATCGATAAGCTTTTTCTACGATCAAGGCGTTAATGGTGTCGGGCATCTGACGCAAATGGGCGATAACTCCGGAGGTACGCGTTGGACGTATGACAGCCATGGACGCATTACCAGCAAGACCTTTAGCGCCGGACCGCTCAACCTTGTCACGCGCTACGCTTATGATGGCAGTGGTCGCTTAACTGCCATGACTTACCCATCCGGGAAAGTAGTGCAGCTGACTTACACAAATGGCTTAGTAACGGCGTTAGATGCTAACGGCAAAATATTAGTCAGCGACATTCATTATCAACCGTTCGGTTTACCTACGGATTGGCAATTCGGCAACGGCATTAAAACTACGCGTGAGTTTAATTTAGATGGCCGCATGATCGCTTATGATCTGGGTGATCGTTCGCGGCAGTTGAATATTGATGCAGCGGGTCAAATCACTGGATATCAGGATACTGATATGAACCATGATCAAAACTTCACTTACGATGCGTTAAGTCGACTGATCGGCTTTAGTACGCCCAGTACCCAAATCGACTACAGCTATGATGCCAACGGTAATCGCACCAGCAAAACGGCGGGAGGTAACAGTGAAACTTTGGCGCTGGATACCGAGAGCAATCGCTTATTGAGCACTAGCAAAAAAAACTACCTCTATGACGATGCCGGTAATGTCATCAACGATGGCGCCAACACCTTCACCTATGACGACAGAGGTCGCTTAGTTAAGGCTTCCGGCGGTTTTGGGGCGGAACAGTACCTGATTAATGGCTTGGGACAACGTGTTGGCAAAGTCAAAGGTAGCGCTGTCGATAGATCAGGCGATGCGAATCAAGACGGCACGTTGAATGCCTCCGATCTGCGTTTGATCGTGTTGATGACTCAGGGTAGTGCGCCGGTTAATCTGGCTGCTGATTGTAATCATGACAATAAAATCACTGCCGCAGATTCCACATGTACCCAAACCAAAATGGCTGATATGCGTATTAATCCGAGCAAATATGTCCAACCCGGCACTTACTTTGTCTATGACGAAGCAGGGCATTTAATCGGCGAATACAACCAACAGGGCACACCTATCCAAGAAACCGTTTGGCTAGGCGATATGCCGGTGGCGGTAATGGCTGAAGCTAAAAATTACTTTATCTATGCCGATCATCTCAACGCCCCCAGAGCGATTGCGGATGAGTTAGGTAAAGTCGTTTGGCGTTGGGATAGCGAGGCCTTTGGCACCACTTTGGCAAATGAAGACCCAGATAAAAACGGCAAAGCCTTTAGCTATAACCTACGTTTTCCAGGCCAGTATTACGACCAATCCACCGGCCTGCATTACAACGGTTTTAGGGATTACGATCCAGCGATTGGGCGTTATATTCAAAGCGATCCGATTGGGTTGGCGGGAGGATTGAATACTTTTGGATATGTGGGGGGGAATCCGGTTAGTTCATTCGATCCATTAGGACTCGCTGCAAATATTATTCTTCCTAATCAAACAAACGGGATTTATCCGGGTGCTTCTAGGATGCAGTCAAATTGGAACGTTATTACTGTCGCTGGGCATGGCGCACCTTGGGGTATGGAAGATGCACAAGGAAATATAATTACGCCTAAAAAAATGGCCGATATGATTCGAGCATTGCCACAATATCGACCAAGTTCAATGGTTCAATTATCAGGATGTAACGTTGGCGCACCTACAAAAGGAGGAGGTCCATCCTATGCACAACTTGTTGCTGATGAATTAGGAACAAATCCAGTATTTGGTGCAAATAAATTCGTTGGTTACCCTAACGACGGAAGGACGTTTGTATCAGGAATGACGGGAAGGGAAACAGATATGTTTACTCGAGTACCAGTCGATGCTTATACCTATTCGGCCACGTTTTTTCATGATTGGAATAATAACGATCCAGGGGGGTACAGCAGATTTACATCTTCCAAACCTCTCCCGCTACCGTATCCAAACTTTAGACGCTAAAAATAGTCATGTAGGTCGGGCATGCTTTTTATGCCCGACAATTTGATTAAGGAAACCTTTGATGAAACAAAACCTGTTGAAATATCTTTTAAACATAACCAATAAATACAACGATTTAGTGCTGCATCACTTAATAGTATTACCTATGCTCATCACAGTAGGAATTCTAATAAGTTTTTTTCAAGATTTATTTGCATTGTTTATATACACAATCATTATCTGCGTATTGACGGTGCCTTTTTATTTTATCGTTAACAAAGCCCGTACTTGCCCAATCTGCAAAAGCTGGAAGTACAGTGTTTTTAGTGCAAGGTCGGATAATTCTAAGGCCAAATACTATTGCAAGCGTTGTGAAAACACATGGCAAAAATAGTTAACAGACAAATCATCAAGAATATTAATCTGTATGGTATTTTATTTGGTAGTTTTAATATGAAAACTATTACTATCGACGAAGTAGGTGTTTGATGATAAACAAAATATTCTGTTATTATTTATTACTGGTTAATAAATACAATGAAGTATTAGCCATTAATGTTGTGATGGTGGCACTCTTTTCAATTATGGCGATTGTGGTTGGTTTAATAGAAGGGGCTGAATATTTTTTTAATTTTGCCATTATTTTATCTTTGTTATATGCCCCGTCATATTTCATCGGAAACAAGATGCGCACTTGTCCCTCTTGTAAAAGCTGGAAACATAACAAAGTTCATTCAATTAAGCGTGAAGATATTAAGATCGAATACTATTGCAAACGTTGCCAAAGTATATGGGAGAAAAAATAATCACCCGCCCAATTACCCAATCGTTATTTGGGCGGGTATTTTTAATTACCGCGTGCTGTTTTTGCCGTCTCATAGCCACTGCTCCATGCTCGCCTAAAGCAACAAATATCATCAGCATTTCGCTTCAAAGTCATTTTCTATCTCGAATCATTAAGTGCGAGCAGCTACGGCTCAATGCCTAAGAAGGCAAACATTTGGCCAAGAACAGCAAATACTGAAAGTGACTAGCTGGTCAATTTATTTTAGGGGGATTCGATGTTGGATTTATTACGCAGTTTGCCGCCGTGCTTTAAGATTTTGACTATCTGGTTTCATATATGAATAATTCAGAATAAATTTCCTTTAATTTTCCTGGCACACACAGATAGCAACAAAACATGTCGGTTACTTTTATTAAGCCCGAATATTAGCGCGATTATCGGCATTTAATGTCTTTCAGAAATAACAATAACAACAACTGATGACTCAATTCATATTAATTCCTACCATTGCTGAAGAAAGTCGGCACAACATGTTGCTGACAGCCTATAGCATGCCTGCCGGCCCCTTATCGGAGCAGGATAGATCGGCACTTGATAAACAACGATCTTTAATCACGTTTCCTTTACAAGAGCTTGGCCTGTCTGCGACCGGATTTAGAGCGATTGACTCCGTCCGTAGGCTACTGGCCGAGCAAGGCCGGGACGTTGACTGGTTAAATAACCACCGTCTGTATTGCTCGGGAAAATGCGAAGGTACTAGCGCTGAACTTGGGCTGGCATTAGCACTGTTGTTGCGCGATAGAGTTGGTGAACTAGACATTATTACTTCCGCTGCATTGGGCGGGGTAGGCAATAACATTACGATTGAGGCTGTCGCTAAAATACCTGAAAAACTGCAATTTGTTTTAGAGCAAAAACAATCCGGCAAGTTGGGAGATAAAAACGGCCTGTTTTTTATCTCGAATAACTATATAGACGTCGATGGCATGGAGCGGCCGGTTAACAATCTGCCGGTTATTTCCAAGTTGGCTGAAATAGGCGTCGATGTTATTGCTGTCAGCTAGTTAAGCGATATTTTAGAAAACCTTGAGTTATTAATACCTTTCTATTCAACCAACAACACTTTAGCCATGCAAAAAATAATACTAAACCACCAGTTAGGTTCAAAAGCTAATCAAACAGAAATAATAGCGGTGTCTGATACCGAAATAAATTTTGGGCGTGATGATGCTTGCCAGGTAATTTTTGATCCGGAACAAGATGACTTGGTCAGTAGAATCCATTGCAAAATAGACGTTAAAGACGGCAAACAGTTTCTACTAACTGACTTAGGCAGCCGCAATGGCACGTTTGTCAATAACAGTAAAATCTCCTCAACTACCGAACTTAGCGTTGGTGATAAAGTCCAATTGGGTAAAGGTGGGCCACAATTTATCTTCGACCTCGATCCTAAACCGCTAAAACTAAAGGAAACCCGGCTTGTAGAAAATAACGCTCCGGCAACGCGCGTTATTCATGCTGCGCCTTCAAAAGACACCGTAGAAGCCATGATCACGGCGTCCGAAAGTGCGACGCGCAAGAAAGTTATCAATATTGGTGCAGGAGTTTTGGGTGTGTTGTCGATACTGGCTTATTTCGGCTATCAAAACAGTATCGAAACACAACCAGTCCCACAGTTAGTCGCTCAATCTGAGCCATTACCGCCGCCGCAGAATAAAGAAAATCCAGTCTTATCTGCCTCGGACATTTTCAAACAATACGGCAATAGCAGCGTATTGATTGAAGCCAGCTGGAAATTAATACACACCGCTACCGGTAAACAGGTGTTTCAACGCAACGAATGTTTTGTAAAACAAGGCAAATGCATTACGCCAAAGATGCCTTGGTATATTCAGCATAATGGCGTGGTTGAGCCTTTTCTGGATATTGATGCAAGCAACGGCATTGCTATTGGTAGTTCACATAGAGGCTCGGGGTTTGTCGCCCATGAGAATGGTTTTATTCTGACTAATCGACATGTTGCGGCCAACTGGCATGCGCAAAGCCGTAATTTTCAACTGCCTGGTATTTTAGTGGATTGTAACGATGCGACTTGTTCTAAACCGGAATATAAAGTTCTCGATGAGAAATCCAATAGCGCCTATCTCGCCTCGTTGAATCAATGGATTCCTTCAAAAACCAAAATGCTTGGTCAAAAACCTTTGTACGGCAAAATTGTTGAGGGGCGTAATGATTATCTGGAAGTCACATTCCCTAATACCGGCCTAAGAATCCCAGCGCATTTAGTGCGTGTGTCAGATATTGCCGATGTCGCGATGATTAAAATCGACTTGCCTCAAGCGTTACAACCGGTTCAGCTCAATACCGATGCGGCGGTGTCTCCCGGCGATAGCATTACCGTCATGGGTTACCCCGGTATTTCACCTGAAATAGTCGCAAAAATGAAAGCGCAAGATCCCGGTGGCGACGGTGAAATACGCAGTGTGCCGGCGCTAACGGTAACTACCGGCAATATCGGTAAAGTGCTTAGTGCTGCCGACAAAGCGGACTCGGCGTCAGTCAGTGAGCTGTTCAGCAGCATGGGCAATGTCTACCAATTAACCGTTAATGCGACCGGCAGCGGTAACAGCGGCGGTCCGGTGTTTAACGATAAAGGCCAGGTAATAGGCTTATTTACTTACGGGTTGTCCGACCAATCGGGTATTCAAATCAGTTTTGCGGTACCTATCAAATATGGTCGCGAGTTGATGGACATCACGGCAATTAAATAGGTCGGTTGATGACTTATTTTTGGCGGAAGCTTGTGCAAAGCCTATTTGCCCAACAAGCGCTTGATGAGTATTGCCTGGAGATTGGCGCGCTTTCAGATGTGGGCAGGCAGCGCGATAGCAATCAGGATCAGGTCGGTTATACCAAATCACCTGATAACAAGACTGTCTTGGCTATTGTGGCTGACGGCATGGGGGGGCATCAGGGCGGTGAGGTGGCGAGCCGGTTGGCCATTGAGTTGATTCTGAAATACTACGGAAATTACGAGCGACATGTACTTAGCGCTAAGGATTTACATCGCTATTTCAACATGGTTAACAGTGCTATTTATAACCAAGCTCAAGGCTCTGCTACGTTGCAAGGCATGGGCACGACTCTGGTGAGTTTAGCGATTGCTCAGGGCGCGGCTTGCTACGCTTTCGTCGGCGACAGTCGCTTGTATTTGGTCAGGGCAGGGGAGTGTCGCCAGTTATCCAAGGATCATACTGTCGTCGCCGAAATGTTGAAGCAAGGCTTAATCACTGCTGAGGCGGCCGCTAGCCATCCCGACAAAAACGTCATTACTCGAGCTATTGGCACCTATCCTAATGTTGAAGTGGATAGCTCCAATAAGCTGTTGCCTATCAAAATCGGCGATTGTTTTTTGTTGTGTTCCGATGGTTTGCATGATCTGGTCAACTCCACAGAAATGCAGCAAGCGCTGGTCGAGTATACCGCCCAGCAAGCCTGTGAGGTGCTGATACAGCTGGCAAATTCTCGTGGCGGGCACGACAACATTTCCGTACTGGTTGTAAAAGTGCTGCAATCAACCGCGTCTGCTAAAAATACTCCGATCACACGGGCATAAAGAATGGAACGTATCGATAACTATAAAATCGTCGAGAAAATAGGCGAAGGCGGCATGGGTGAGGTTTACAAAGGCATCGACACCATGCTGGAGCGGGAAGTGGCCATCAAAATGTTGCGTCCGGAATTAAGCCGACGAGAGGATATTGTCGAACGTTTTCGGTCAGAAGCAATTGCGCTGGGGCGTTTAAATCATAGCCATATAGCGACGGTCTACAATTTTGGTCGTGTGGATGATCAATACTACATGGCGATGGAGTTTGTGCCGGGAGAAACCCTGGACAGCATTATTCAACAACATGGCCGACTGTCTTGGCGGGATGCTGTGCAGTATGCAATCCAGGCGCTGGAAGGCTTGGCGCATGCGCATCAATCGAATGTGATTCACCGCGATATAAAACCGGCCAATATCATTGTTAACGGCCAAAACACCCTCAAACTGCTTGATTTTGGTATTGCCAGAATTTTGCAAACAGCCCGTCTTACCCGCACCAAACATAGCATCGGCACACCTGGCTATATGTCTCCTGAGCAGCATCAAAGCAAGGAAGTTGATGCACGTTCAGACATTTATGCGGTCGGTACCGTTTTGTATGAAATGCTGACTGGGCAAATGCCATTTCAACACGATACTGAATATGGCTTGGTTAAGGCTGTTATCGAAGATAAGCCGAAAAGTTTGCGCAGTATCGACAAGTCCATTCCAGCGCCTTTAGAAAAACTGGTGCTGAAAGCGTTGCAGAAGAAACCGGAAAAGCGCTTTGCAGATGCTCAGGAATTTATTGTGGCTTTGCGGGATTGCTTGGCAATTCAGGACATAAAGCCCAAGCGGAAACCAGAAATTCGCAAGGTACTACCCAATAAATTTATTAATTTTTGCCAAGACTACCCGGTGGTTGTGGTGGTAGGTGTTTTGCTAATTGCGGGGGGAGGTTTTGCCGTTCGACAGTGGGTGGATTTTCCGGGGAGTCCATCGTTATTAACGCAACAAAAAAATACGACTTCATTAGCAGCACTTCTTAACACTTCAATTGATGCTTTGCCCGCAACAATCCCGCAAGACCAACTGATGCTATTACAAAACGCGGCCGGTAAAGGTGATGCTCGCGCTCAGGCTTATCTGGGCAGAATGTATTTTAATGGCACGGGTATAAAACAAGATTATGCGACAGCGCTGGCGATGTTTGAAAAAGCGGCGTCACAAGGCGATGCAACCGGCCAAAATGGCTTAGGCGCTGCTTATGCGCTGGGTAGAGGAGTGGATAAAAATGAAGCGACTGCATTGACGTGGTATCGGAAAGCGGCTGCTCAAGGACATGCCAGAGCTCAGAATAATCTTGGTTATGTGTTTGAAAACGGCTTAGGTGTAGATAAAAACCTCCCTGAGGCTCTTGGTTGGTATCTCAAAGCGGCCAATCAAGGTTTTGCCGGCGCCCAAAACCATTTAGGACAACTTTATGCCGATGGCGTGATGGTACCTAAAGATGAGGCCAAAGCGTTTGAGTGGTATCAAAAAGCCGCGAATCAAGGCGATGCCGCAGGCCAAAATAATTTGGGATGGGCATATCAAACAGGCGTGGGTGTTGGTAAAAATGAAGACAAGGCCTTTGTTTGGTATCAAAAAGCTGCTGATCAAGGCTACGCGAGCGCTCAATATCACCTTGGTTACATGTATTTAAAAGGCATAGGGGTGGCACAAGATGAGTCTAAAGCGTTCGCATGGACCCAAAAAGCAGCAGAAAAAGGGTCTGCTTCAGCGCAGTTCAATTTAGCTTTTTATTATGGAAACGGTAATGGTGTTGCGAAAGATTTAACCAAGGCGACCGAATGGTACGAAAAGGCCGCCAATCAAGGTCATGCTGAAGCACAAGCAACGCTTGGTGCTATCTATCTTTATGGGCAAGGCGTGCCTAAAAATACCGCCAAAGCGGTTGAGTGGTTACAAAAAGCGGCAGATCAACACTCTGTGTTTGCACAAAGTATTCTTGGTTTTACTTATCTGGTAGAACATGAAGGAATTAAGGCCGATTATGCAAAAGCATTCGCATTGTCTGAAAGCGCCGCTAAGCAAGGCGATTCGCTCGGGCAACTTAGTCTAGGATGGATTTATAGACGAGGCTTAGGCAAGCCCCGAGATGATAAAAAGGCGTTTCAACATTTTAAACAAGCGGCTCAGCAAAATAATACGGACGCTGAACTTGAACTTGCCTTCATGTATGTACTGGGTGAAGGTGTTAAAAGAGACTACGGCACTGCGTTAACGTTGTTTCAAAGAAGAGCTGAAGGTGGCACGGAAAAGGCCCAATTGATGTTGGGAGAAATGCACTTAGGCGGCGCAGGCGTACCGAAAAATAAAGCTAAGGCAATAGAGTGGTTTCAAAAGGCTGCTGCACAGGGATCTGTTGCTGCAAAAAAGAAATTAACGGAGCTTCAAGGCGTTGCTGTGGTGTCACAAGATCAAGAGACGCCGTTAACAAACGCATCCTCTTTGCCGGCGAACCAAGCTGTTCCCATTAAGACAGTTAAAAAAACCAAGAAAGTATATTCAGATAACTCTGATAACGTCGATCTTGCGCCACCTCCCGAACGATATGATCGCTATATCCCCAGAAACAGGTAATTAGGATGTCCAATAAAAAAATGTTCGTCACGCTATGTGCGTTATTGCAAATAAGCCAATTGGCGGGTTGCGCGCAAGATAAGCTGGCTGGAAAGAACAGCCTTGAACAAGCTAAAAGTCAAAATACAGGGGCTGTTGCCAAACAATCAGGCCCCGAACAAAAAGCCAGCAACATGTCTCGGGAGGAACAGGCTGTACTTAAAGATTATGCTGATTATTTGTCTACTGAGTTCTTGTATATTAAACCTGGCAATAGCGCTGGGGCCGAGACGTTTATTCAAAAAGAAATTGTCATTACCAAACCTTATAACCTGTTCAAAATTTTGACTTATGCCAGGCTGCTTAATACCAAAAATAAATACGCTGAGGCTTATCAATTAACATCGAAAGTTCTTAACGACCAGAAGCTTCCCGACTATCTGGCTAAACTGGAGCAAACCATTTTGCCTCAAGCTTATTTAACACATGCGGTTGCAGCTGCGGGTCTTGGCTTAACTGGTGAAGCTCTGAACTTTATCAATGCCGCCGATAAATTTAGCGGACCGAATAATTATTCGTCGACCACTTATTACAAAGCCATGGTGTTGGCAATGTTGGGGCATGTGCAGGAAGCAACGAATTATCTTAAACAGCGCATTGATAGCAATAGCTCTGCAAAAAATACTGATGTTTTATATTGGCCGAGAGTGTTGTCTTACTTGGCTGAACTGTATTTTGCCCAAAATAATCTGGTGCAAGCTAGAGATGCTTATGAGGCCGTTGTGGCCTATGGCGATAAGGCAGATGCGGCAATTAATGTCGAGTTAACTAAAAAAGGTTTGGCTTATACAAAAACGTTTGATGAACCAGAAGTGCATTACAGTCTCGGTCAAACTTATGCAGGATTAGGTAATAAAGACAAAGCCATTGAACACTATGGGCTGGTTATAAAATCCCAAGCATATTCTACGTTGGCGCACACCAAACGCGGTGCAATCTATCTGGAGGCAAAGCAGTATCCGGAGGCGATAACAGATTTTTCGGCGGCGCTGAAAAACGAGCCACGCAACACCGAATTGCTCTATAAGCGCGCATTTTCATATTGCCAAATAGGAAACACGGTAAATGCAAAGGCTGATTTAAACACCATTATTGCAATTGACCCGGCGCATCCGACCGCTAAATATTTACTTAAACAATGCCACCGGACTTAGACATTCAGCAAATATCAATGCAGCTTTAGTTATTTGGCGGTTTATAGAGTCAAAACCAAAATTGTCATGACAAGATCAAAAAATCTACCAAGCAAGTTGTTGGTGTATTTTTGATCCGCTAACAAGTAGTTTTAATGGGGAGTACGAGGATAAAAAAAGGGGGGATTAAATCCCCCCCATGGAGTGAAGTGAGCGCACCTCAAACTTGTCCAGCAGGCCTATTCACGTTGGAATTGATTGCTTTTTTATCAATCTTGGTCTGCATTCTATTACTTGGTTGGGTAGGTCCAGCGGCGTTACTGTCATTTGTAACGTTATCGTCTTTAGGCGGTCTGGGCTCTCTACCTGACATAAGGTCATTTATTTGGTCTTTATCAATGGTTTCCCATCTCATCAATGCATCAGCCATTTTATGAAGAATCTCAATGTGTTCTTGCAGAATGGTTTCAGCACGTTGGTAGTTTTTATCAATCACTGCTCGTATTTCATCATCGATTTGGTGAGCAACATTGCTTGATACTGTCGCGCCTTGTGAACCTGGGTAGCCCATGAATGGCTGACCGTGTTCTTCGCCATACACCAGTGGACCCAACTTATCAGAGAAGCCCCAGCGAGTAACCATGTTGCGAGCCAGTTCAGTAGCGCGTTCGATGTCGTTGGAAGCACCGGTAGTGACTCGATCACCGCCATAAATCATCAGCTCGGCAATCCTTCCGCCAAACAGGCTGGCAATCTGGCTTTCCAATTTGCGTTTGCTGGCGCTGTATTGATCATGTTCAGGTAGGAACATGGTAATTCCCAATGCTCTACCTCTGGGCATGATGCTTACTTTGTAAACAGCATCGTGATCAGGGGAAAGTTGACCCACTATGCAATGTCCAGCTTCGTGGTAGGCGGTCAGTAATTTGTCTTCTTCGGTCATTACCATGGTGCGTTTTTCTGCGCCCATCAGGATTTTATCCTTGGCTTTTTCCAAATCATTCATGGTGACTTCTTTTTTGTTAGCGCGAGCGGCGAACAGTGCGGCTTCGTTAACCACATTGGCTAGTTCCGCACCTGAAAATCCTGGTGTGCCTCTGGCGATATATTTGGCTTCAACATCCGGTGCCAAAGGAACTTTTTTAAGATGCACATTAAGAATTTGCTCGCGACCACGCACGTCTGGCAGACCCACGGTGACTTGCCTATCGAAACGTCCCGGTCTTAACAAGGCTTTGTCCAGAACATCGGCACGGTTAGTAGCAGCGATAACAATGACGCCTTCGTTACCGTTAAAACCATCCATTTCAACCAATAATTGGTTAAGAGTTTGTTCGCGTTCATCATTACCACCGCCAACACCGGCACCACCACGTTGACGACCGACAGCGTCGATTTCGTCGATAAATATGATGCAGGGAGCATGTTCTTTAGCTTGTGCAAACATGTCTCTGACTCGTGAGGCGCCGACACCGACAAACATTTCTACGAAGTCTGAGCCGGAGATGGTGAAAAACTTAACACCAGCTTCACCCGCTATGGCTCTTGCCAATAAGGTTTTACCTGTACCAGGAGGGCCTACCATCAATATGCCTTGGGGGATTTTGCCGCCCAATTGTTGGAATTTTTGCGGCGCTCTTAAAAAATCCACCAATTCAGTTACTTCTTCTTTGGCTTCTTCACAGCCGGCGACATCAACAAATTTAACGGTGAGTTTGTCTTCTTCGAGCATTTTGGCTTTGCTTTTGCCAAAGTTGTTGCTACCGCCACCAGGTTGCATTCTGCGCATGAAGAATATCCATACGCCGATCAATACGATCATCGGAAACCATGACATGAATGCCCGCATGAAAAATGATTCTTGCTCTGGCGGTAGGGTTCTGATTTGCACGTTATTGGTTAATAAATCATCAATAATGTGCGGGTCACCGGGGTTAAATGTTTCAAGGTTTTGCCCATCCGAGGTGCGGACTTTGATCATTTGGCCGGATATTTCTACGCGATCAACTTGGCCGTGTTTAACCTTGTCAATAAAATCCGAATAAGCCAGCGATTCTTGCATCGGTGGCGTGCTATTGATTCGCTCATATATAAGGTAGCCACCGACCAGGACCACTCCTAGCAGCAGCGCATTAAAAAAGTATTTTTTCATGATTTTATCTCCTGAACGCTTACCGGAAGCCAATTATTAATTAACATACAAGTCCCAAACTATAGGCCAGTATGGCTTTGTTTACATAACCACTTGTCATAAAAAACTCAATAATTGCTCACCAAAACTGCGTCTGATTTTATTGAGCGCCGCTACCTGAATTTGCCTGACCCGTTCTCTGGTCAGATGCAATTCGTTACCAATTTCTTGTAGTGTCATTTCACAATCACAGTTAACACCAAAGTGACTACGAATGACTTTTGCTTCACGGGTATCTAGGGTTTCAATGGCACCGTTAAGAATGTGTTCCAGTTCTTTTTCAGCGATGGTGCCAAATGCAGGCGTAAATACTTGTTGTTCTAAAAAATCTGCTGGGCCAAAGGATTGTTCTTCATCGTCAGATTCACCATCAAAGGACATTGCTGTTTGTGAAATAGATAAAATATTGTTTATTTCTTCCAACGAAAGATCGGTGTATTCGGCCAGTTCTGCACGGTTAGGCTCTCGGCCGGTTTTTGTCAGCAGCTCATCTTTAGCCCGGTAAACTTTATTGATGTTGGCCATTTGCCCGAATGGCAGACGCACAACGCGTTCAGAACGCGTGAGTGCGCGAGAAATAGCTTGTCTGATCCAATAACCGGCATAAGTGGAAAATTGAAAACCTAATTCGTGGTTGTATCGGTCAACCGCTTTTAATAAGCCGGTTTGTCCCTCTTGTACCAGGTCGTCAAAATCAAGGAAGCCACCTTTATATTGATTGGCAATAAACAGCACCAGCCGGGTGTTGGCAGCGGCTAGTTTTTTTCTGGCTATTAACCAATTCTGTTCAGCAGTAACTACATCGCTGACCGCATCGGACATCAATTCAATAGGTAAAAACGCAAAGTTGACATCAAGCTCGTTATTATCAATGGCTTCAAATAATGGAGAGAATTTATCCAAATTTCGTTTGTGTAGGCCTATTAGGCGCTTTTCAATTGAGCCGGTGTGATGATTACACGATGAGTTAAGTTGGCGGCGATGATAAGCAAACACAACTAGGTCGGTCAGTTCCACCAAGTCATCGAAGGTGTATTTAAATCCTTGTAATGTCGCGGTCAGTTTTTCAATTGCATTGATGTAGTCGTGATGTTGATTTTGGCCGCTGCGATAAGCTTTGCTTGCTAGTAAAACCAAGTTTTTAATTTGCTCAATAGATGGATCAAGTTCGAAAGATGCATCATCTATCTCATCGTATTCAACCGAGTCAGCATTTTCTTGATATTTTTGTACAAGCCATAGCGCTGAGACAGGAAGCTTTGTCAACGCTTTGACAAGGTTACTTTTGTCATAGGCAAGGTTTTCAGCAATTCGGAAATTACTGTTTTCATTAGAAACAATAGGCTCTTGCGCTTTCATTAGCAGCGTTGAATCTACGTCGTTATCGATCAGCAAATTAACTTTTTTTGCTGCCAATGGTGTATTTACAGTAGCCATAACATTAATCCCTCAAATTTTTTGCGTAACCTAGAGATGTTGATTTCTGTCACCTACAAGGATGTTAACGAGGCGTTATTTACTTGTTTCGGAAACAGCATACTATTTTTGTCAACAATAGACCTACAATTAAATCTTGTCAAACAATAGTTTTACAAAACTTAGACAGATGGTGGTTTTTTTTAGTAATTTGTACATTAATCTTGTTTGACGAATATGAGGTCGTTAGTTGTAAAACCCAAGGCTTTTGCTTTATTAATCAAAGTAGTTTGGATTTCTTCTGGTAAGTGTTTGGTTTTGGATAATATCCATAAATAGGATTTATCAGGCCCTGTCACCAATGCATAGCTGTAATCTTTTTTGTCCAAGTCTATGATGTTGTAGCCACCATAAAAAGGGCCAAAAAATGACACTTTAAGCCTCCCGATAGTCGGCTTGTCGATAAAATACGCTTTGCCTTCCACCTGATTCCATTCGCCAGTTTGTTCGTTCCAGCCTTTGTTTATTACATCAACTCCGCCATCATCACGAAGCTGGTAAGTCGCTGAAATTTTTTCCAGGCCTTTCTCAAAACGATTATCTAATCTTGCAATTTCATACCAAGTGCCGGTGTAACGGTTGATGTTGAAATCTTCAACGGCTTTTAAACCTTCAGGAATGCCAGTGCAATTGGCTAAAAAAACTATAAATAATGCAATCAACCGTTTCATTGTCGTATCCAAGGTAAGCAGGGTGTTTAACGATTACCCTATTGTTTATTGGGAGTGTTAATACGCTGTTTGATTTCTGCCATGCTGCCAAAAACAACATGTGATATGCCGGTGTAGAGAAAGAAAAGCGGGAAATTTTCGTCAACTTCGACATTATTAACTTCGCCGTAAAACTTTATCGAGCCAATCATTAGGATTAAAAAAAATCCAACAGGGATAAAAAATTGAATCCTTTGAGTGAGAAAGCAATAAGCGCAAACAATTAACTCGGTAATGCCTAAATACAGCATGATCAATCTAAGGTTGTTGCTCATTTCGCCAAACAATTCCTCGTTAAACTCAAAATATGAGTAGGCCGGGGAGATGCAAAATCCGCTACCTATTACCAATATTAATACGGAGGCATAAAAGTTAGCTGTGATTATTGCTTTTAACCCTTGCAAAATAATTGTTGTCATTTTGTATGCTCTGTCAGTTTAAAAAGACCCCCATCCAAAGTACTGATTGGACGGGGGTATAGAGGAGGATTCTTTAATACAAATGGATACAAAAATGATCTTGCCTACGATTAAAAGTGTCGGGTGCTAACATACTTCCAGCTTAAATTATTGTCAATATATATCTGTACAATAATTGAACAAAAGCTATTTAATGCGTTCTTTGTGCAAGATTAACGATTGCTCGTCTTTTTTTAACGGATTGTTAAGCTTGAGATAAAGTGGCGGACTTCACGGGCATTCGCCACTTGATTTCATATATAATGGCCGGTCAATAATTTTGACACCGCACCACTTAACCATCACATGCCGAAAAAAAAAATCGCAATCCAGTTTGAAGATGCTCTTGCCGAACTTGAACAGTTGGTAGCTCAGCTTGAACAAGGCGATATTTCTCTGGAAGAATCATTAATTTCCTTTGAGCGAGGAGTGAATCTCACTCGAACCTGTCAAAAAGCGCTGCAGGAAGCGGAGCAGAAAGTTCAAATTCTTTTGGAAAAAAACGGCACTCAAACCTTGGAGCCCTTTACCGATGAGTAATGCATTAAAAGAGTATCTTGATTTTTGTCAAACCCGTGTTGAAGCGGCTTTAGAAGAACGTTTGCCCAGTGAAAAGGTGTTGCCACAAAAGTTGCACCGAGCTATGCGTTATAGCGTGCTTAATGGCGGTAAGCGGATGCGCCCCATGTTGACCTATAGCACTGGTGTAGCTTTGGGAATAGCGCCAGAGCTATTGGACGGCCCGGCTTGTGCAGTGGAATTTATACATGTTTACTCGTTGATTCATGACGATCTGCCAGCGATGGATGATGATGATTTAAGACGCGGCAAGCCGACTTGCCATGTCGCGTTTGACGAGGCAACCGCTATTTTGGCTGGTGATGCATTACAAGCCTTAGCTTTCGAAGTGCTGGCCCATGATCCAAGCATCAACGCCAGCGCAGAAGCTAGATTAAAAATGATTACTGCGTTGACTCGAGCCAGTGGTTCGCAAGGTATGGTGGGTGGACAAGCGATTGACCTGGAGTCGGTAGGTACTCAATTGACTTTGCCCGAGCTGGAAAATATGCACATTCACAAAACTGGTGCGCTGATTAGAGCAAGTGTGAATATGGCAACTTTAGCTAAAGCCGATATTGATCCGGTGGTTGCCACAAAACTTGATCATTACGCAAAATGCATCGGTTTATCCTTCCAAGTGCAAGACGATATTCTTGACGAAGAAAGTGATACAGCGACTCTGGGGAAAACTCAAGGCAAAGATAAAGACAATAACAAACCGACTTATCCGGCGTTATTAGGTCTTGCCGGAGCCAAGCAAAAAGCCCTTGAACTTCATGAACATGCGTTGGAAAGCCTCAGCATTTTCGGTCCCGAAGCTGATTTACTGCGAGATTTGTCGCTTTACATTATTCAGCGCAATCATTAATTACCAACTTGCTTACTAAGAAATGAAGCTGGATAATCGCGCAGTTTTTCAAAACCTGCGCCGTGTAAAGGAATTAACCAATAAATGAATACCCTAGGTACTTACCCTATTTTAAGCACTATCAACACCCCCGCAGACCTGCGCAAATTAAGCAAAGACCAGCTTAAGCCCTTAGCGCAGGAGTTGCGGGAGTATCTGACGCACACGGTAAGTATTTCCGGGGGGCATTTTGCGGCGGGGCTGGGCACGGTCGAATTAACCA